>Ga0206794_1049_pt1 | contig 33742 bp, 31 predicted proteins | sample Alteio_BWOrgCont_70_FD_152877 | JGI IMG/M metagenome (GOLD analysis project Ga0206794, IMG submission 152877) | Enriched cells from forest soil in Barre Woods Harvard Forest LTER site, Petersham, Massachusetts, United States -... | ecosystem: Environmental > Terrestrial > Soil > Temperate forest >...
GTAAATGCGTTTTTTAAGGGGCAAACCAAGCGCCCGGCCTTAGATTTTTACAACCTTTTCTTCAAAAATACGTAATCAGGGAAAATGAATGATGCGTTTCGGTTAGCACATAATGAATGGCCAGATAATGAAAAAAAGAATTTTAATTGTTGATGACGACCTGAGTATTTTAAAGCTGCTCAATTTTATCCTGTCGAGGGATTATGAGGTCATCGTTAAAAATAATGGCATGGAAGCATTTTCGTGGCTGGAGGATGGCAACATCCCCGAACTGATCATATCCGACCTCCAAATGCCTTATTTTGACGGACAATCATTTGTAAAAAAAATGTTAAGATCAGCGGCCTTTTTCGCGATATCCCTATCATTATGCTATCGGCGGCTCATGACCTGGAAGTGCAGGTCAGCAATATGCCATTCCAGGTTGATGCATATATGCCAAAACCGTTTAATCCTACTTCACTAAAATCAGCAATTAATCAAGTACTAAATATATATGACGCGTCCCATAGCAAATGAGTGGAATGAAAATGCTGGGTCGCACACAAAAATTGCGTATGCCGGGTTGGAATTAAAAGATTTGGTAGCAACCGAGCTTAATCCTTATTTTCAAATTGACTTTAATGATTCACTGGCAGATCTTGAAGACTACCTGGGCAACCAATCCATATTAACCATCCCCGAAATTGTTTTATTGGAAGTTGATGAAAACGGCGATTGTTTTTTCATTGGTCGAGCGGTTAAAAAAGAACTTTATGTTCAATGGGATGATCATCGTGCTTATCTCACTTTCCAACGACAGGGATTTAAAACTAACCGCTATGCGCTTAAAAGTGCATGACTTTTATATTTATCCGTTTGCAATGTCGGATTTGCGCGAGCGGTTAAATTTCCTGGTAAAGTTTAAGCTGATAAAACCCAAATTAAATGACATTACAGAGGAAGTTGATACCTCTTACAAAATTCCGTTCAGCAAACGTTTGATAGATATTCTTATTTCGGGTACTATGCTTTTAATACTTTCGCCCATAATGCTGGTCATCACTATCGCCATAAAATTAAACTCAAAAGGCCCGGTTATTTATAAGAGCAAACGCGTTGGAACAGGCTATAATGTGTTCAATTTTTACAAATTCAGGTCGATGCGTACAAATGCAGATAAATTACTTGTAGAGTTATCAACACAAAATCAGTACGCAAACGAGGATGGGGGCACAAAAGCCGCATTTGTTAAAATTAAAGACGACCCGCGTGTTACTAAACTCGGTAAATTTTTGCGAAATTCGAGCCTTGATGAACTCCCGCAGCTGTTCAATATTTTGGTAGGCGATATGTCATTGGTTGGTAACAGGCCGTTGCCCGTTTATGAAGCAGAAATGTTAACTTCCAACGAGTGGTCGATGCGCTTTTTAGGCCCTGCAGGGCTTACCGGTTTATGGCAAATAACAAAGCGAGGCAAATTGGACATGTCGGAAAGGGAGCGGAAGAAATTGGATAATTTTTATGCCCAGAACCATTCTTTTTGGCTGGATATGAAGATTATTCTGAGGACGGTGCCGGCTTTATTGCAGAAAGAAAAAGTTTAAACAGATGCATAAGAAATTTAAAATCATTTGCCTTTCATTGTTTATTTTAACTTTTACCACCAACATTTATGCCCAGGAAACAATTTTCCAAGACCTTTCTTACCCTTACCTCGAAAAACTGATAGCAACGGCCAAAGCCAATTACCCACAGGTTAAAGTATTGCAGGAACAGGTTAATATTGCCCGCAGTACTTTTCATCAATCCAACTTTACCTGGCTCGACGCCTTTAACGCATCGTATATTTACAGCCCCCAGGGCAAAACCACAACAAGTGCAACCAACCCGATCATTTTTAACGGGCTTCAGCTGGTAGCCACCGTTAGCCTCGGTTCGCTTTTTGAACGGCCATACACTATTCACAATGCAAGGGAGGCAGTTAAAGTTGCTGAGGCGCAACAGGAAGAATATTTTTTAACCATAGAAGCCCAGGTAAAACGGTTTTACTTTGCCTATTTAGAAGCGCAGGCCGATTTAAGGAACAAGGTAAACGCGGTACAGGATGCAACTACTGCTGTAAGCCAGATTAAACATACGTTTGATAAAGGAGAAACTACTTTCCAGGTTTATAATGAAGCCTTAACAAACCTTTATAATCAAACTTCGTTTAGGTTACAGGCCGAACTGGCTGTGTTTACTGCTAAAACCAATCTTGAGGAACTTTTGGGGGGCAAAGCTGGAAAGCATAAAATAAATAATGGAACTGTCATCGTATTTTTCTCTTTTAGGCAAATATAAATACGTAATAATTATAGTTGTCCTGGCAGCCGTAATTGCTTCATTCTTTCTTGTCAAAAATCTCCCCAACGAATACGTTTCAAATACCCAGATAGCCACCGGCATTGTTGATGCATCAAGGCACTTGCTTGATAAAGACAATACGCCGGGCACCCAGCAGGATGAGATAAATAATGAGTTTAGCAATTTGATCGAGATCATTAAATTGAAAAAACTGATCGACAATGTTTCCTATCAACTGATCATTCACGACCTGAGCAGCCCTGCCCCGTTTCGGCAGCTCAACCATCAATTTAAAAACCTGAGCCGGCCCGCAATTGTGCATGCACTTATAGTTTACAGGTATAAGCTGCAAAACGGCGAGCCTTTATCACTATACAATAAAGATGAAAACGGGTTAAATGAGTTGCTTATCTCTATGAAATATGATGAGCGCTCGATACGAAAATACCTAACCGTCGACCGAGAAGGGGAAAGCGATTTCATTACGCTGACCTTTACTTCCGAAAATCCGCAATTGTCGGCCTTCGTGGTCAATACGCTTTGTAAAGAGTTTCTGAATTATTACACCATTAATGTAAAACAAAACGAATCAAATGCGATAGGCTTTTTATCAAACCTGCTGGCTGAAAAAAGAAATGCGCTGAACGATAAAAAAGATTCGTTGCAGCGATACAAAATAAAAAAATGGGATTTTAAATCTTGATGACCAGGCCAAGTCGATATTCGCCCAGATACTGGCTTACAAGGATAAAAAAATTGAGGCCCAGCGCACGATAGCCTCCTATGACGGAGCGGTTAAAGCTATAGATGCCCGGTTTGACCCAAAAGACAGAAGATATATTGAAGCAACCATAAGCCAGTACAACCAGGCGATTACAAATACCGAAGACCAGCTGCGTACGCTGAATGAGCAATATGTACATAGCGGGTTTAATCCAACTTATAAACCAACAATAGACTCGTTACAGAAGCAGCTTACAACACAAATTAATAACTCGTCCGACAAGTATATATCCAATCCCCTTGTCGCCAAGGATGACCTTGTCAAGCAAAAAATGACGCTTGAGGTATCAAGGGACCTCGCAAAATACAGCGTGGAGGCTATTGATAACGAGCTCAGGGACCTTAATGCGAAATTCGACAGGCTTGTGCCTTTTGATGCTACGGTAAAGACTTTTGAATCGGATATCACCATTGCAAGCCAGGAATACCTGGATGTACTGAATAAATATAACGCCCTCAACCTTCAGTCAAATTTCTCGATCAAATTGAGGCAGGTTGAACCGGCTACACCAGATGTGGCCGAACCCTCGAAAAAAAATATTGCTTATTGCCCTTAGCGGTTTGGTAAGCTTGTTTATTTGCCTCCTGGTATTGTTTATTCTTTACTACCTCGATGACAATGTAAAAGAGCCAACCGATTTGGTTAATAGAACTCAATTGCCTTTACTTGGCTCATTAAACACGATCAGCGGCACAATACCCGACCTGAGAAAACTTTGGGATGTGGAAAACAGGCAGAAGATGCAGCAATTTAAAGAATTACTCAGGTCTATCAGGTTTGAGATCGACCAGGAATTAAAGGGGGGTAAGATTTTGGCGATAACGAGTCTTGGGGAGGGTGAAGGTAAAACACTTTTGGCAGCCAGTTTAGCATACTCGTATGCCGCAATTAATAAAAAGGTTTTGTTGATTGATGGCAACTTTAATAACCCTTCTGTCACCAACAGCATCCAGCCTAAATTGTATGTTGAGGATTATTTCAGGGGTAGTTTGTACATCGAAAAGGATAATAATGCCATTAGTGTTTTAGGTAACCGGGGGGGCGATGTTACCCCTTTGGAAATTAATGATGAACAGCACATCCAAACTGAATTTAATGCGCTGAAATCCAGGTACGATATCATATTGATAGATCTGCCCCCGCTTGATTCATTAAATAAATCAAAAGAGTGGTTATTGTTTGCCAATAAAACAATAGCAGTTTTTGAGGCGAATAAAAGTATTGATAAATCAGAGGGCCAGTATATTGATTATCTTAAAAACCTTAATACTAAATTTGCCGGTTGGGTTTTAAATAGAACTGTTATAAACGTCCATTCAAAAAAAGCAAGACGTTAAATTGGCTGATCCGGATCGCCCTGATAATTCATTCTATTTATTTTGAGTATAGTTACCGATGAAAATTGAACATAAAAAGGCAGTTGATCCCTTCAAAGATTTAAGCACGTTACAAAAGCGGTGCCTTACCGCAGCCATTATACTTGCTTTTGCCGGTATTTTTGTTTGGTTTTTAAAGATATTATTTTTTTAATGCTATAACTGTTCAAGCAAATGCCGGATGACCAGGTTATAAATAATGCAGCAAAAAAAACATTCTGGGATAAGTTAATTATTCAAAAGCTTTCGGCGCCCGCAATAATCCTTTTTTTAATTTGTACATCCCTGGCAATAAGCTATGTTATAGCCAGGGAGGGCTATATTGCGGGCCTTATTATTTTATGCGTAATTGTGGCCTTGCCTGTTGCATACGCTACCGTGGCCTATCCTAAATTCGGGATAATGGCATTAATTACGATATCGTTTTTTATTAATTACGCTTCCCGCCTTGTACCAGAACCAACCCCGATCGGGTTGGTAATGGATGCTATGACCTATTTATTGATACTGGGGTTTTTCGTAAAACATAAGTCTGATAAACAATGGGACTATTTTAAAAACCCCATAACCTATTTTACACTTGCGTGGCTTGGCTATAACTTTCTCGAGCTTATTAACCCCGCTTCACCATCAATTTTGGAATGGGTTTTTACGGTGCGTACCGTCGGGGTTATTATGCTGATGTATTTTGTATTTCTTTATCATATCCGGACTAAAGAATTTATTAAATCATTGATAAAGTTATGGCTGGTACTTGAACTTATAGCCGCAGTTTCGGGATTTCAGCAGGAACATATCGGCTTGTTCGGGTTTGAAAATGAATGGCTGCACAGGTTCCCCGAGCGCTATAAATTATTGTTTATCGGCGGGCATTTAAGAAAGTGGGGTATTTTTTCAGACCCCGTTGTTTATGCCTACAATATGGTGGCGGCAGCGCTGGTATGTATAGCCTTGATGTTCGGGCCTTTAAAACGGCGCAGGAAAATTATTTTAGGGCTTATGGCGGCGTTCTTTTTTGCGGTAATGCTGTATTCAGGTACAAGGGCCTCTTACTTAATCATCCCCGCAGGGCTGAGTATGCTATTCATCTTAAACTTTAATAAAAAAGTATTAATATTTGCTGTTGTGTGCGCACTCATGCTTGGCGTATTGATAAGGGTACCTACTTCGAACCCCACACTGGCAAGATTTCAAAGTGCCTTCCGGCCTTCAAAAGATGCCTCCTTTGAAGAACGCTTAAGGAACCAGGAGCGCATTAAGCCATTTATTTTATCACATCCCATCGGCGGTGGTTTAGGTTCAGTAGGCGTATGGGGCCAGCGCTTTGCCCCAAACTCTTATCTTGCTAAATTCCCGCCCGACAGCGGTTACGTTAGGGTCGCTGTAGAAATGGGCTGGATCGGCCTATTGCTTTATTGCATATTTAATTTCGTTATCTTATATAAAGGCATCCAATATTTCTACCTGATCAGGTACCCCATGCTAAAATCGTATTGCCTGGGTATGATATTATTCATTTTTGCCTTTGATGTCGGCAACTTTCCGCAACAGGCGCTCGTACAATACCCGTCCAACATTTTATTTTACATGGCAATGGCCCTGTTAAATATTACGATGAGGTTAGATATTGAACAGCGAAAATCAAAACCTAAAATGACGGGTTAGGTTTAATACGATATAAATAAAATTGACAAATGTTCTTACTGAATGCCATTAAGTCAAACCCGAAACTAAAAAAAAATTGTACATTGGCTCCTGATACCCCGCGGCCAGGCCAGGCCCAAATTATGGGTTCGGTTATTTATAAACCCAATTTTCCATAAAAAAAGGCAGAAGTAATATTATAAGATTTAATACCAGGGTCGGCAAAAAATGCACTAATTGGAGCAGGAAGCATATCAGCAAAAAATATGGGTGCCTTCTCAATCGCTGTAGTCAGTCGGATAAAGGTTATTGAAGAATATAATTTTGCGACCGGCAGCCGGCAAAAAGTGTAATGGACCTTAAAAAAAAGTTACTAAATAAACATACGTTATCCTTAGCCAGCAATGCGGTTATGCCCGTGGTGGGCATGGTTACCGTGTCTTTGCTGGCCCGTAACTTATCGGGGCCCGATTTTGGTAACTGGATATTATTCCTCATAACATTCACTTTAGCAACTTTATTCAGAAGCGGTTTTTTACAAACCTCCTTAGTAAAATTTTATGCCGGCGCCAGCAAGGAGCGGGCGTTGGCCGTAGCTGGGTCAACATGGTACCTCGGTTTTGCCATAACCGCCATATTGGGCTTTATCAGTTTTTTGATCTGCATTTTTTACCACGGCCACCCTGAAACTGATATTATCAGCAAATGGTTCGGTATAATTTTTTTCGCTACGCTTCCCTCAAGTATCGCTTTATGGATACTCCAGGCCGAAGAACGTTTCGACAGTGTTTTTTTGCTTCAGCTAACTTTCCAGAGCGTGTTTTTTCTGTCAACGGTTACATTGATCATTTTTCATCAAACACATTTTCAAATAATTATTTACGCCTACTTTTTTTCGGCTGTAATAACCAGCCTTACATCTATAGTAACAGGCTGGGCAAAGATCAAAGCCATAACCGCTAAAACCCGCGAATGTATTAAAGAACTGATAAACTTCGGCAAGTATAGTGTCGGCACTTCCATCAGCTCCTATTTACTCAGGAGCTCTGATACACTGATCATCAAGTTTATGTTTGTAAACCCTACTATCGTAGGTATATACTATCTCCCCCAGCGGTTAAACGAAATAATTGAAATACCGCTACGTAGTTTCATATCAACCGCTCTGCCGGCCATGTCAGCGGCCATATACCGCGATGATAAAAGGCATGCTACCTTCATAATGAAAAAATATGCGGGCATATTAACTATTTTGCTGATCCCGGTATCAATTGCCGCAATTATAGGCGCCGACCTGGCGATCAGCGTTATCGGCGGTAAAAATTACGTACACACCGATGCGGCCAACATTTTCCGTATTTTTATGAGCTTTGCTATTTTATTGCCTGTGGACCGTTTTTTTGGGATAACGCTTGATATCCTGAACAAACCGCACATCAATATGATAAAAGTTATATTGATGCTTATTGTAAATGTGGTAGGTGATTTTGTTGGGATCTATATTACACATAACCTTTATGGCGTTGCGCTTTCGTCCATCTTCACCTTCCTGGTAGGCATTATTTATGGATATTGGATGCTTAAAAAGTACCTGAATTTTACCATGATGGATATATTCAAATCAGGAGTTCTTGAAACAAGGCTGATAATAGTGCGTATGATTGACAGATTTAAACAAAAAAATAACAACGCTGATAATAAGTAGCAGCTGCTTGCAAATGCTTTATGATAAACAAATATCCCCTGATTTTTTAACATGAGCCTGAAGGACCAAAACATCATCATTTTTTCGCAGATGCAATTTGACGGAGCCCTCGAGTCGACAAATTACACCATGGCGAAGCACCTGGCCAAAGACAATTATGTTTACTATGTTGACAGGCCTTATACCTGGCGCGATTATATGAAATTTAAAAACACGCCCGGCTTTCGTACCCGTAAACCACATTTTTTTTCGTCGAAAAATAGCTTTATCGGAACTGAGATACCGAATCTAAAGATCATCATAACGCCGCCTGTACCTTCCATAAATATGCTGCCCGAAGGTAAATTATACCGGCTTGCCCTTAAGATCAATGAATGGATAGTAGGCGCCCGTTTAAAAAAAAAGTGATCAGGGGGATTCATATCAAAAACTTTATTTATATCAACTCCTACAATTTCTCGTTCCCAACGCTGCATAAGCTAATTAACCCGGTATTAACAGTTTACCATTGCGTCGACCCGATAATTGAGCCATATCAAACCAAGCACGGCTTAATATCCGAGGATATCCTGGTAAAGAATGTCGACATGGTGATATCCACCAGCAAGGAGTTGCGCAATAAAAAGGCGCTGCTAAATAAAAACTCTTATTTTATCCCGAACGCAGCGAACATCAGCCACAGCCAAAAAAGCGCTCGACCCTAACCTGCCGGAAGCCGCTATTTTAGCGGGGATAAAAAAACCAATAATAGGCTATTTCGGCGCTATAGAGCGGCGGATAGATTATGACCTGGTAAAACAACTCGTGGAAACTAATCCAGATAAAAGTTTTGTATTTATAGGACCGATAGACCGGTATTATATAAAAGAAGAAGATTACAAGGCCCCCAATTTATACCTTCCGGGTCCTGTGCCTTATGAGCTCCTGCCGTCAGTATTAAAGGGATTTGATGTAGCCATTATCCCCTTTAAAAAAGACGAGGTGAGCAATAATATTTTCCCCTTAAAACTTTTTGAGTACCTCGGTTCTGGACGCCCGGTCGTTTCAACTGATTTTAACCCCGATCTGAAAGATTTTACATTTGAAAGCGTTCCTTACTGTAAGGATGCGGAGGAATTTACCAATGCGATAAAAGTTTCGTTGCAGGATACCCCTGCCCTGCAGCAAAAACGCCTGGCTATTGCCGCCGATAATACCTGGGAACACCGGATAATTGAAATAAAAGACCTGTTAAAGCAAAATTTGGACAAAAAACACCGCAATTAACCTGCTCCCGGTTAAAAATATCAAACAAACACGACCATTTTAACTGTTATATTCGTATAAGCTGCTAACACATGGAGATAATTAAATATATAGCGGCACTAATTATGAGTGCACTTTTTATATACCTGGGTATATACAGCTTATACTTGTTTATATTTTCGGCGGCAGGTAAATTAATTAGAGTTAATAAGCCGCCGGTTAGTGCCGCCTTGTCAAAATTCGTAATTTATATATGTTCCTACAAAGAGGATGAAATTATATTGAACTCGGCCGCCAGCGCGATCACAATTGATTACCCGACAGACCGGTTCCATATCTGCGTTATAGCCGATTCATTAAAGCCCGAAACGGTGGCGAAACTAAAAAAAATGCCGCTCCAGGTACTGGAAGTTGTTTTTGAAAGCAGTACAAAATCAAAGGCCTTGCATAAAGCCATCGAAAATACAAGCGAAGGTTTTGACGCCGCTGTAGTTTTTGATATTGACAACATTGCCGCCCCCGACTTTTTATACCAGATAAACAATTACCTGCAGGCGGGCAACCGGGTGGTACAGGGGCACCGGCTTGCTAAGAATACCAATACCCCTATAGCTATCCTTGATGCGATAAGCGAAGAGATCAATAATCATATATTCCGAAAATCGCAAAGGGTATTTAATTTATCGGCCGCTATCATCGGCTCTGGGATGGCCCTTGAATATAAATTATTTAAAGAGGTTATGCTGCAAATTGACGCGGTAGGCGGCTTTGATAAAGAAATGGGCTTATTACTTACCCGTAACAATATTGGTGTGGCTTATGCGGAAGATGCGCTGATCTACGATGAAAAGGTAAGCAACCCCGAAGTATTTAAAAAACAAAGGCGCAGATGGCTGTCGGCCCAGTTTAATTTGTTTAAGAAATATGGAACCAACGGCTTAGCCGAACTTTTTAAACATGGCAACTTTGATTATTTTAGCGAGATTTATCAAACCGCAATTTTACCGCGCGTTTTAATGCTGGGTTTAATGCCGTTTATGCTGCTGATCTCAGTTTTAACCCCCGGCATCGGGCCAGGCTGGCAATTGTGGCTTATAGCTACAGGCTGCTGCTATGCAGGCATCCTGATAGCAGTGCCCGCAAGCTTCTTTAACGATAAACTTTTGGGCGCTGTTTTAAAAATACCCCTTATATTTTTTACTATGGTCCTGTTATTATTTAAATTAAAAGGGGCCAATAAAAAGTTTATCCATACCCCGCATGTGCAGAGTTTAGAGACTGGAGATTAGTGTCTTATCTTTATCCTAATGACCATAGGGACAGAAATTCCCAAAAAGGTGAAATTTGCAGTACAGCTATAACATGGGCTGCCAAAATTGAAAATAAAGCATGAGTGACCCAGTATCAATTGATATTAAAAATAACAGGAACGATACACTCGCAGAATATCCTAACGAGAAAGCTTTGCCTTATTTTCTGAATAAATGCGCAAAACAATATCCTGATAAAATAGCCATCAAATTTCATGAGCGTGTGGTCACGTATAAAAGTTTATTTGAAAGTTCAAATAAACTCGCTAAGCTATTAATTGATAATAATATACAAACAGGTGATATTGTTGCACTGGCGCTTGACCGCTCGCCTGAAATGGTGATAGCACTTTTGGCTATCCTTAAATCAGGCGCAGCTTATGTGCCGCTTGATCCGGAATATCCCAAAGACAGGATAGAATTTATGCTGGAAGATTCATCAGCCAAAGTTCTGTTAACATCCAAAAAATATAAAGATCACTTCCATTCCGATGCCAGGGAGATACTAATTGAAGATGCGCTTGAGAAACTGTCGAACTATACTTCCACGGAACCTGAAATAAACATTTCCAGCGACGACCTTGCTTATGTACTATATACTTCAGGTTCAACGGGCAAGCCCAAAGGCGTACAAATAAGGCATTATAACCTGGTTAATTTTTTGCTGAGCATGCAAAAAGAGCCGGGAATGAACGTCGACGATAAGATATTGGCGGTGACCACTATATCATTTGACATCGCCGGACTCGAGCTATACCTACCCCTAATATGCGGCGCGGAGCTCATTTTATCAAACTCCGAAACCTCTAAGGACGGCCGCTTACTGCTCGATCTTGTTAAAGGCGAAAATATAAGTTTTATGCAGGCCACGCCCTATACCTGGCGCATGATGCTGGAAGCGGGCTGGGAAAAATTCCTGCCGATCAAACTCCTTTGCGGCGGTGAAGCGTTGCCTAAAGACCTGGTAAACAAACTGACGGGGCGCAGCAGCGCGCTTTGGAATATGTACGGCCCAACTGAAACTACCATTTGGTCGACTTTAAAGCTTGTTGAAAGTGACGAGGATATCACCATTGGCCGGCCCATTGCAAATACACAAGTCTATATCCTGGATGAAAATTTAATTCCCGTGACCGATGGTTCCATAGGTGAAATTCTTATTGCAGGGGATGGCGTTGCTAAAGGGTACTTAAACAGGCCTGAACTAACCGCAGAAAGGTTTATTGACGATCCCTTTACTGAAAATGCCGGCGCAAAAATGTACCGCACCGGTGATCTTGGAAAATTTAAAGAAAACGGGGAAATTGTATGCCTGGGACGTATCGACCACCAGGTAAAAGTGCGCGGTTACCGTATTGAATTGGAGGAAATAGAACATACTTTGGTAAACCAGCCGGATATAAAAGAAGCTGTTGTTATAGCCCGTGAAGATACGCCCGGCGATCCGCGTTTGGTAGCTTACGTGGTTTTAGCGCCGGATACTGAAGCAAATGATCTTAAAACACAAACCTTTGGCTGGCACCAGGCATTAATGGCGGTACTGCCTGAATATATGGTGCCCGACGACTTTGTTTTAATGGCGGCAATTCCAATTACCCCCAATGGCAAAACCGACCGTAAATCACTGCCAAAACCTGATTATAGCCTCGTTAATCGCAGCGGCGAATATGTTGCCCCGCGCACAGATGTTGAAAAACAGGTCGCCGAAATATGGGAAGAGTTAATGGGGCTGGAGAAGATCAGCATTTTTGATAATTTTTTCACCTTAGGGGGCCGTTCATTGGTTGCGGTGCAAATAATGGCGCGCATTGAAAAATTAACCGGCAAAAGACTTCCACTGGCAACCCTGTTTGAACATTCAACTATCGAACAGTTGTCATTGATGCTTAATGTGGATGCCAAATCTATCAGTTGGGAATCGCTGGTGCCTATAAAGCCAAAAGGTTCAAAAATGCCATTGTATATCGTTCACGGTGCAGGCCTAAACGTTTTGTTGTTTAATGCCCTTGCCATGAACATGGATGACGAACAACCTGTTTACGGCTTGCAGGCAAGGGGACTGAACGGCATTGATGAGCCGTTGGATGTAATGGAAGAAATTGCCGCAAATTATATAGCGGAGATATTGGCCCAAAACCCTGACGGGCCCTATGCCCTTGCGGGATACTCTCTCGGCGGCACCATAGCTTACGAAATGGCGCGGCAACTGCTGGCCACGGGCAAAGAGGTAAAAATGCTTGCCGTATTTGATACTTACGCCAAGCAAACCAATATTTACGATCCGTTTTTTAAAAGAACGATCAATAATATTTTCCTTTTTATAATGAAACTGCTTTACAGCTTTGTTTTATTTTACCAGGATCCTAAAAGAACTTTTGAGTATAAAACCCTCATCATGAAGCGCAAGATCATCAGGCTTTTCTGGAAGGTATTTAAAGGCAAAGAGGAAAAACAGGAAGGTTTTTTTGCCTATGATAATGAAATTGACGAGGCCAGCGCCAAAGCAAAACGTAATTATTATCAAAAGCCGCTGCCCATAGTTGTCGATTTATTTAAAGCGCAAAAACGGACGTTCTACATGGCCGATTTTGATTATTTAGGCTGGCGTGAATTTGCATTAAAAGGCGTAAATGTGCACGATATACCCGGCGAGCACAATACTATATTTGCACCGCCCAATGATAAACAATTTGCAATAGTATTACAACAATGCCTCGACAGGGTATCGGCGACCAAATAATGAAAAAAGTATCCATTATCACCGTAAATTTCAATCAGCCGAAGGTTACTGAGGAACTATTAGAGTCCATTCCCCACACCGAAACTCGCCTTGAAATAATTGTTGTTGATAATGGCAGTAAAGCAGATATCCCAACAGATTGGCAACTAAGATACCCAGCAGTGAAATTTATCCGTTCCGAAAAAAATCTTGGTTTTGCGGGCGGAAATAACCTGGGCATAAAAGAAGCAACCGGCGATTACCTTTTCCTGGTTAATAATGATACCGAATTCACCCCCGGTTTGGTTGAAAAACTCGTTGAGGTAATGAATGCAAATCCGGCGATCGGGATGATCTCACCAAAAATTAAATATTTTAATGATAAAAGCCTGATCCAGTACGCCGGTTACACGCCCATGAATTATTATACCTGCCGTAACAGTTGTATCGGCTTGCGCGAAAAGGACAAAGGCCAATATGACCATCTTACGGGGCCTACTGCTTACTGCCACGGCGCAGCGATGATGGTAAGAAAAGAGGCTATTCAAAAAGCTGGTGTAATGAACGAAAACTTCTTTTTATATTATGAAGAAGTTGACTGGTGCGAACATATAAAACGGGCAGGCTACCAGGCATGGGTTTGCACCGATGCCCTGATCTATCATAAGGAATCTGTTTCAGTTGGCAAAAAAAGCAAGCTGAAAGAGTATTTTATGAACCGCAACCGTATATTGTTCATCCGCAGAAATGCCCCCGTTTTTAAAGAGATTTTCTTTTTGGTTTATTTTAACCTGCTGGTTGTCCCGCGCAATGTAATAAGTTACATAAGGGATAAAAACTACAATTTTATACCAATGCTTTTCAAAGCCATCTGGTGGAACTTTACCCACTCCAAAAACAGTAAAAATTTAGGTTACCCCGTCAATACCATCGCATGAAAATCACTTTTTGGCTGAGCCTGTTTATTGTTTTTTACACCTTTATGGGGTATGGTATTTTTCTTTATTTTCTGATCAAAATAAAAAGGGCTATCAAGGGAAAACCAACCATCCCCTCTCCTGCCGATGATCAGTTACCTGCCTGTACATTAGTAGTCGCTGCTTATAACGAAGAATTATTTATTGAAGAAAAAATCGCTAACTGTTTAAAACTCAATTACCCCGCCGGCAAATTAAATTTAATTTTTATTACCGACGGATCATCTGATAAAACCCCGGAAATAATCAGCAGGCATCCGCAAATTCAACTATTGCACCGGCCTGAACGGGCGGGTAAAATAGCGGCTGTACACCGGGCCATGGAATATGTAAACACTGAAACTGTTGTTTTTACCGATGCCAATACTTTTTTAAATCCCGAAGCAATTACCCGCATTTGCAGGCATTATGCCGACAAAACAGTCGGCGCAGTTGCCGGCGAAAAGAGGGTGCATATCGATGAAAACGCCGATGCCAGCGCAGCCGGAGAGGGCTTTTACTGGAAATATGAATCTGCCTTAAAAAAATGGGATTCTGAGCTGTATTCGGTCGTCGGCGCTGCCGGTGAGTTATTCAGTGTAAGGCGGGAACTTTACGAGGATGTGCCTGCCGATACGGTTCTTGACGATTTTATGATCTCGATGCTTATCGCCGCCAAAGGTTATCGCATTGTTTACGAACCCGAAGCCTATGCTATTGAAACTGCGTCAGAAAATGTATCGGAAGAATTAAAACGAAAAATAAGGATAGCGGCCGGGGGAATACAATCCATTCTACGCCTGAAAAGTTTATTTAACCCATTCAAATACCCGGTACTTTCTTTTCAATATGTCAGTCACCGGGTGTTACGGTGGACGGTTACCCCTTTCCTACTTATGCTGGTATTTATTATAAATGCAGCTTTAGCCCTCAGCCCCGGAGAAACTTTTTACCAGGTGTTTTTCCTGGCGCAAATATTATTTTACCTGCTGGCTTTCCTCGGGTTTATCATGGAAAAAAGGCATATCCGCATTAAGGCGCTCTTTATCCCTTATTATTTTTGTGTGATGAATTATGCCGTGCTAATGGGTATTATCCGGTACTTTAGAAAAAAACAAAGCGCCATTTGGGAAAAGGCGCAAAGGAAAAGTGGATGATCTGGATTATAGGATAAAACCGGATTAGGTTTGACAAGTGGCGATTATTATTTACCACTAGGACACAAAGGTTTTCACTAAGTTCACAAAGGTTTGTTATTTGCCGGCCTCGTGTCCTTTGTGAATTCTTTGTGTCCCTTGTGGTTTATTACTTACCTCAAGGTTCCGTTAATAACCCTTTTAATGCCGTTTTTTATTAACGTGACGTTGAAATTTATGAGAAATCCTAATTTGCAATCTGATAGCTTTAAATATGTTAAAATCTGCGCCAGATGAACATCGTTTAATGCATCTACAGATTTTACTTCTACTATAAACTTATTTTCTATCATAATATCAATCCGGTAGCCAACTTTTAACATCACATCTTCATATATTTACGGTAATGGTTTTTGTTTTTCAATTTTAAGCCCCGTTTTATTTAATTCATAAAATAAACACTCGCCATAAGCACTTTCCAATAGTCCCGGACCTAAATTTTGATGGACTCTCAATGCGCAATCAAATACAACTTTTGAGATTTCGTTTTCAGTCATAAAATATTCGTTTCAAGGCTCCCCTATTTCAGCTGCAAATACAAAACCGCCGCTATAGCTGCGCCCGCTATGGGGCCTAAAACAGGTATCCAGGCATAGGCCCAGTCGCTGGTACCCTTGTTTTTAATAGGGAAAATAAAATGAATGATACGCGGTCCAAGGTCGCGGGCGGGGTTAATGGCGTAACCGGTAGTACCGCCGAGGGAAAGGCCAATTGCCCATACCAGGAACGCAACAGGCAATGCCCCTACCGACCCCAGGCCTATGGGTGTTTTAGTGGTGGTGATCTGAGCGCCTGCCACATAAAAAACCGTAAATACAAGTACAAATGCCCCGATGAGCTCGCTGGCAATATTGGACACATAATTGCGTATCGCCGGCCCGGTACAAAAAACCGCTAAAATTGCATCGGGCTTATTATTACGCTGAAAGTGATCATAATACATTAACCAAACCAATATGGCCCCGATAAAAGCGCCGATCATTTGGGCGACGATATAAGACAACACACTTGTCCACGGAAATTTACCTGCTATGGCCAGCCCAATTGTGACCGCCGGATTCAGATGTGCGCCGCTATAAGGCCCGGCAACCACAATGCCTACAAAAACGGCCAGCGCCCAGCCCGTAGTGATCACTATCCAGCCGCTGTTTTGGCCTTTCGTGTCATTCAATAATACATTGGCAACTACGCCGTCGCCTAACAGGATTAGTAACATGGTGCCGATCATTTCGGCCATAAATGGTGTCATTTTTTATTTTGGTTAAGATTAATATTTTGTTAGTAGTAAGTCGAAAGTCTTAAGTCCAAAGTCGAAAGTGTTATTTTATCCCAATTCCTGACTTAAGACTTTCGACTTCAGGCTTCAGACTTAGAACCCCAGCTCTGCGCAGCGTAAACCGCTCTTTTCCAGCCTGCCATTCCCTTTTGTGCCTCGTCCTGGTCAGCGTTTGGCATAAAATCTGTTTCCGATTGCCATTGCTGTTGTATCTCTTCCACGTTTTTCCAGTAACCAACAGCGAGTCCGGCTAAATAGGCTGCTCCAAGGGCAGTTGTTTCCACTATTTTTGGCCTTATTACTTTGCAATTGAGCAGGTCGGCCTGGAACTGCATCAGCAGGTTATTGGCCGTAGCGCCCCCGTCGACACGCAATTCTTTTATTTTCATGCCTGCATCGGCTTCCATCGCTTTTAAAACATCGACGGTTTGATAAGCGATTGCTTCAATAGCAGCCCGCGCTATATGGCCCGCAGTGGTGCCCCTTGTGAGGCCAACTATGGTACCCCTCGCATCCGGGTCCCAATAGGGCGCGCCAAGTCCGGCAAAGGCGGGTACAAAATATACGCCGCCGGTATCTTCCACGCTGTTTGCAAGCTGCTCCACTTCGGCAGATGTTTTTATAATGCCTAAACCATCGCGCAGCCATTGCACTACTGCCCCGCCGATGAATATGCTGCCTTCAAAGGCGTATTGAATGTTGCCGTCTATTTTCCAGGCAATGGTGGTCAGTAAATTGTTTTTTGATGCGATAAACTGCCCGCCGATGTTCATCAGCATAAAACACCCCGTGCCGTAGGTGTTTTTAACCATCGCCTTATCAATGCACATCTGCCCGAATAATGCTGCCTGCTGGTCGCCCGCGATACCGGCAATGGGTATTTTAGAAGCAAAAATAGTGGTATCCGTTTCTCCATAAACTTCGCTCGACTGTCTAACTTCAGGCAGCATACTTTTGGGGACGCCGAATATTTGCAGCAATTCATCATCCCATTCCTGTGTGATAATGTTGTAAAGCATGGTGCGGCTGGCATTGGTTACATCGGTAACATGCACCTTGCCGCGCGTAAATTTCCAAACCAGCCAGCTGTCAACCGTACCGAACACAAGTTTCCCGGCATCTGCCAGTTCCTTTGCCCCTTCTACATTGTTCAGTATCCAGTTTATTTTTGAGGCTGAAAAATAGGCGTCGATGATGAGCCCTGTTTTGGCGCGGATAGGTTCTGTTAAACCTTCATTTTTCAGGTTATCGCAAAAAGCTGCCGTGCGCCTGTCCTGCCAAACTATGGCATTGTAAACCGGGAGGCCTGTTTCCCGGTTCCATACAATAGTCGTTTCCCGCTGATTGGTAATGCCTATTGCCCGGATGTTTTTGCCGTTAATCCCAATCTTAACAGTAGCCTCGGCCGCAACACCCGCCTGTGAGGCCCAAATTTCGTTGGGATCATGCTCAACCCAGCCCGGTTGTGGAAAAATCTGGGTAAATTCTTTTTGGGCAACTGACCTGATCTGCCCTTTGTGATCAAAAATAATAGCCCTCGAGCTGGTGGTGCCTTGATCTAAAGCTAAAATGTACTCATCTTCCATAATTTAAATTGGTTGCAGGTTGGGATGATAAATTTATGCTTTTTTAATTGATAAGATTATCGGTTTGGGAGCAAAACAAAATTGTTTTATTAGTCGAGCATAAATGTCAGTCTGAATTTGGCTAAAGCCCCATTATTAAATCCCTTTATCCGTTGGCTGAAGCCAACGGCAATGAATTAAAATCAGATTCATTGCCGTCACATTTATGTGACGGATGAGATGAATAGATAAGGAATATAGGCTTTAGCCAAAATGTCAAACTTTCTGATTTGCATCCCTGCCGTCAAAGCATCTTTTATAGGCAAACTCAATTATTCATTTTTAAGTAAATATCCCTTTGTTAAATGATCAAACTCCGCAACCTGGCTTTCCTCCCAATCTCTATCCTGATTTAATTGTGCAGCCATTAAACTTGCAACTGCCGGTGCCATTTCCGAAGCTGCTTTTGCATCAAGAAAAAGGGCAGTTAACCGCCTGGCGAGCACATCTTCAACTGTCCGGGCCATTTCATGCCTTACGGCCCAAACAACCTCTGCCTTGATATTTTCCATCCGGGGATGCAGTTTTTCAGCCCATTCGGGATTTTCTTTGATCAGATCGAGCAATGCCTCCCTGTCGCTGCCGTAAACATAAAGGTGATCGGTGCGGTCAACGTCTTTTTGACTGCCGTGGATTGGCAGATCGGTTGTCACACATGAACGGGGACTTAGTTTTGCAATTTCAATGGTTTTATCAACGGTATCCTGCGCCATCCGGCGGTAGGTTGTCCATTTACCACCGGTTATTGTGATAAGCCCCGATGCGGAAACTATGATCTTATGCCTCCGGGATATTTCTTTGGTCCCGCCTGAGCCTTTCTGCGGGGCAGCTAAGGGGCGCAGGCCGGCAAATATGCTGAGCACGTCTTTCCGTTCCGGCGGACGGGTTAAGTATTTGCTTACGTTGCGCATTACGAAACCAATTTCCTCCTCAAGGGCCCTGGGTTCAAGGCTGTGTTCATTGATGGGAGTATCGGTGGTGCCAATTAAAAGTTTGCCATGCCATGGTACCGCAAAAAGCACCCTGCCGTCATCCGTTTTGGGGATCATTAATGCATCCTCCCCCGGCATAAACGACTTATCGACCACAATATGAATGCCCTGGCTTGGCCGCACAAGGGGCTTTTTATGGGGTTCGTCTATTTGCAGCAAGTCATCCACAAAAACACCTGTTGCATTTATTACGGCCTTGCTTTTGATTTGATAAATTGTTCCACTCTCTATATCCTGCGCGATGACCCCAGCTATTTTTCCATCTTCTTTTAATAGTCCGGTTACCTTGAAATAGTTTAATACCGTCCCACCCTGTTCAAGACAGGTTTGCGCGAGATTTATAGCAAGCTGGGCATCGTCAAACTGGCCGTCATGATAAACCACGCCGCCATACAGATTTTTTTCCTTTACACCCGGCAGCCTGTTTAATGTTTCTTTTTTTGAGATATGTTTCGACCGCCCGAAACTAAGTTTACCCGCCAGCAGGTCGTAAAAAGTTAGCCCGACGGTGTAAAACGCACCTGTCCACCATTTATAATTTGGGATGACGAAGGATTCATTTTTTACAAGATGGGGCGCGTTTTTTATCAGCAGGCCGCGTTCATACAATGCCTCCCTTACTAAACCAATATCTCCCTGCGCAAGGTAGCGTACCCCGCCATGCACCAGTTTTGTGCTCCGGCTGGAGGTGCCTTTGGCGAAATCGGCCTGTTCAAGCAATAAGCTTTTATAACCACGCGAAGCGGCGTCAAGGGCAGTGCCTAAACCTGTTGCGCCGCCACCAACGACGATGATGTCCCAGGTTTTTTTGGGGTCGGCAAGGGATTGGATTAGCTTTTCGCGTTGGGTATCAACCACTGTTTTTTAAATTATCCTCCCAAACTACCATGAAAACTGTCCGGGTGTACGCGCCAAATCTAAAAATAAGAATACATTATTTATGTAAACAATTGGTTAAATGAAAGGTCTGTCTCCATGTAATATTGTCTTTTTCATTTTTAATCATTTGTTTAAAACAAATTAATAAAACATTTGTTTAATTAAAAAAAGCTTCCTACGTTTGCAGCATCAAAACAATTTTAAATTGGCAAAGAAAAAAGAACCGGCTGTTAAAGACCTCTCCACCGAAGAGAAAATAAAGGCGGCAGCTAAAAAGCTGTTCACGCAAAAAGGCTTCGCGGCTACAAAAACAAGGGACATTGCGGAAGAAGCGGGTATCAACCTGGCCCTCTTGAATTACTATTTCCGCAGCAAGGAGAAATTATTCGAACTGGTGATGAAGGAAAATGTACAGCTTTTACTGGGGGTGATGATAGAAAAGATCAATAATAACCCGCTTCCGTTTGAAGAACAGCTGGATTTTATAGTGAGTAACTACATAGATATGCTGCTTGAAAACCCCGGCCTGCCATTTTTTGTACTGAACCTCCTGCAATCAGGCAATCTACCCGACGGAGACCATGGCGACCCGTTGTTCAAAAATATTGAGAAAATGCGGAATTCCTTTTTACATAATATTAAGGCCGCGATGGAAAAAGGGGAAATAAAACATGTGCACCCCCTGCATATCATCGCCAATTTAATGGGCATGCTCGTATTCCCTTTTATTGCCCGGCCAATACTTATGGCACGTTCAGGCAATATAAGCCAGGCTGATTTTGAAGAGCTGATGATCGAGCGAAAAAAACTAATCCCGGAGTGGATCAGGGGAATGATGAGAGTGAGTGGTGAATGAGTGGCAGTAAGTAGTGGCAGTAGCAGTATTGATGCTAAGTGTTAGTATCAAGCTTTACTACTCAGCACTCACCACGCACCAACTCGCGTTAAACAAATGATTAAAACTAAATATTAAATATAATGATTAATACATTGAGGCTCAAAAGAAAATTACCCTCGAAAATAGGATGGTGTTTTGTTTTCCTGCTCTATGCGGGCTGGGCTTTTGCCCAGGAGAAAAATACACTGACGCTGGAACAATGCCACCAGCTTGCGAGGGTAAATTATCCCTTATCAAAGCAAAGGGACCTTATTGAGAAAACTAAAGAATATAATATTGACAACATTGCGAAAGGCGTTATTCCGCAATTCTCGGTGAACGGGACAGGTACTTACCAGTCGGCGGTAACCAGTATTGCTATCCCCGGTTTTTATAAGACAGTTATACCAAAAGACCAATATAATTTACACGGCGAGGTTTCACAAACCCTCAGTGACTTTGGTATCAATAAACAAAAAAGAGAGATCAGCGGTACAGATGCCGACCTGCAACAGCAAAACCTGGAAACGGACCTGTTCCAGTTAAAGGACCGTATTAACCAGATGTTCTTCGGGATAATTTTGATCGACGGGCAACTGGAGCAAAATGAATTATCGGAAAAAGATATTCAAACAGGCATCAACAATGTGCAGGCGGCCGTAAATAACGGCACTGATTTTAACAGCAGTCTTAACAAACTGAAAGCACAGTTACTGACAACCGGCCAGCATTCCATCGACCTTAAAGCGTCCCGTAGGGCGTATATAGATATGCTCGGCCTGTTCATTAACCAAAAAATAGACGAGCATACCGTATTGGTGATACCCGCCCCGCCAGTCTTAAGCGACTCGATCAACAGGCCCGAACTGAAAGCGTACGACCTGCAGGCAAGATCATACGCAGAACAGCAGCATCTTACCAAGATCAGCAATTACCCGCAATTAAGCGCCTTTTTCCAGGGCGGCGTAGGCGATCCGTCCCCGGTTAATTTTTTGGCGTCGGGCATATCTCCTTATTATATCACCGGTTTCAGGCTTAGCTGGAGCATCGGCGGCTTGTATACCTACAAAAAGGACAAGCTTATCAATAAAAATAACCAGGAATTGGTGCTGGATCAGAGAAACACCTTCCTGTTCAATACAAATCTCACCCTGCAGCAGCAAAACGCGGATATTGAGCGCTACCGGCAGCTTACACAATCGGACGATGAAATTATAAAGCTGCGCGATTCGGTAAAGCAAACATCGGCCGTTCAATTGCAGAATGGGGTGATCACTGCCAACGACTACCTGCTGGATATAAACGCGGAAGCCCAGGCACGGCAGGACCGTGTATTGCACCAGGTACAACTACTTATGTCGCAATACAATCATAAAACAACATCAGGCAATTAAATTCTATTCAGACAAATAAAATGAGAAAATTACCAGCTATACTACTTGTGCTTGCAGCTTTAGCCTCGTCCTGCAGTCAAAATAAAATTAAAACAGATGCTTCGGGAGTCTTTGAATCTGACGAGGTGATCGTATCCGCACAACAAAACGGGCAGATACTTTCCTTCGCTATAAAAGAAGGGGATACCATCCGCAAAGGCGCCATTATCGGGAACATTGATATGTCAAACACCATTATCCAGAAACAACAGGTGCAGGCAACTATACAGGCCCTCGGCGAAAAGACCACCAACCCCCTGCCGCAAATTGAGCTGGTGAAAACACAGGTGGCCGTGCAGCAATCCCAACTGGCGCAGCAGTTAAGGGAAAAAACGCGGACAGAGAACCTGCTTAAAGCCGATGCCGCTACGCAAAAACAATTGGATGATATTAATGCGGCGATTGACCAGCTGAAAAAACAAATCGCCGTTAACGAACAGCAAATCACACTGGACAAATCAAATATTGCTACCCAAAACAGCACGGTATTAAGCGAAAAGGCCCCCCTGGAAAAATCCGCCGCGCAAATACAGGATGAGATCAATAAGGGCAAAATTGTGAACCCCATAAGCGGGACAGTCCTGACTAAATATGCGTTACAAGGCGAAATGACCACAACCGGTAAAGCCCTGTATAAAATAGCCGACCTGGACACGCTCACCTTACGGGCTTATGTAACAGGATCGCAGCTGACAGACATAAAATTAGGGCAGCGTGTGAAAGTGTATACCGATGATGCTGTTAAAAATTATAAAGAATACGCGGGACAGGTGTCATGGATCTCGGACCAATCGGAGTTTACGCCTAAAACAATACAAACAAAAGATGAAAGGGCCAACCTGGTTTATGCAGTAAAAATAAGGGTAAAGAACGACGGTTACCTGAAACTGGGTATGTACGGTGAAGTAAAATTTAAAGATGATAACGCTAAATAACATCGATAAAACCTATAACAAAGGTTCGGTTACCGCGCTGAAGGACATTTCTTTTTCTGTAAAAAGTGATGAGTTATTTGGCCTCATCGGCCCCGATGGCGCAGGTAAAACAACACTTTTCAGGATACTGACCACTTTAATGCTGGCTGATAAAGGTGAAGCCACCGTGAATGGTTTTGATGTGGTGAAAGACTATAAGCAAATAAGGAACTGTGTTGGATATATGCCCGGAAAGTTCAGCCTGTACCAGGATTTGACGATAGAAGAAAACCTTAATTTTTTTGCCGCCATATTTGGAACTACCCTGGAGGAAAATTACGACCTGATAAAAGACATCTACCAGCAAATTGAACCTTTTAAAGACCGCAGGGCGGGACAACTATCCGGCGGAATGAAGCAAAAGCTTGGTTTATGCTGTGCATTGATACACCGGCCCAAAGTATTGTTCCTTGACGAACCTACCACGGGCGTGGATGTGGTATCAAGAAGGGAATTTTGGGAAATGCTGAAGAAGTTGAAAAAGCAGGGAATCACCATCCTGGTATCTACAGCTTACATGGATGAAGCAAAGCTTTGCGACCGTATAGCACTGATACAAAAAGGACAAATATTATCAATCGATACCCCTGCGAAGATCATTGAATCATTCCCCGAAAAGCTCTACGGCATTAAGTCGGCAAAGTCTTCGGGCATATTTAAGTTACTGCAGGATACCAGGAGTTATCCCGGCATAGCCAGTTGTTTTGCCTTCGGCGATTCGCTGCATGCTACGTTCAATGATGCAGCAGCTAAGGGGCTCATTCCCTACCTGCATTCTAAAGGCAATAATGATGCAAGCATGGAAGTAATCACCCCTGGCGTTGAAGATTGTTTTATACACCTGTTAAAAGAATAAAAATGCAACCAGTAATCATAACAGATAAACTCACCAAACACTTCGGCGATTTTATAGCCGCCAACGAACTGACCTTTGAAGTTGACAGAGGCGAGATCTTCGGCTTTTTGGGCGCCAACGGAGCGGGCAAAACAACGGCTATGCGCATGCTGTGCGGATTGCTGACTCCCTCCTCCGGGAAAGCCACTGTTGCAGGCTTTGATGTGTATAAGGAAACGGAGAAAATAAAGCGAAAGATCGGCTATATGAGCCAGAAATTCTCTTTGTATGATGATTTGACGGTATCAGAAAACATTCGGTTTTATTCGGGTATTTACGGTATGAATTACGAGCAGATCAAGAAAAAAACAGCGGAATTACTGGATGAACTGCAGCTGCAGAACGAGGCAAAAAACTTAGTACGCGAATTGCCTTTGGGCTGGAAACAGAAACTTGCGTTCTCAGTCTCCATCGCGCATGGACCCGATATTGTTTTTCTTGATGAACCAACCGGCGGGGTCGACCCGGTTACCCGCAGGCAGTTCTGGGACCTGATCTATCACGCGGCAGATAAAGGCGTAACCATTTTTGTAACCACCCACTATATGGATGAGGCAGAATATTGTAACCGGGTTTCCATAATGGTGGATGGGGTAATAGCTGCCCTTGACAGTCCATCGAACCTTAAAAAGCAATATGATACAGACAATATGGAAGATGTTTTTTATGAACTGGCACGAAAAGCAAAACGGAAGGCGGATTGAATATGAAACAACTGATCGTTTTTATAAAAAAAGAGTTCCTGCAGGTTTTTCGCGACAAGCGATCATTGCTGCTGCTGTTTGGCCTGCCCATAGCGCAGATCGTATTATTCGGTTTTGCTTTATCCAACGAGGTCAAGAATTCTAAAATTGTGGTGGTTGATTATTCCAAAGACGCTGTAACCAGCCAGATCATCCGCAAAATCGCGGCAAGCAAATACTTTAATATCGAGCAAAGCATGCAGAGCGCTGACCAGTTACAGGCTGCATTTAAAAAGGGAGCTATCAAAATGGCGGTGATCTTTCCAGCCAATTTTGCCCCGAACCTGCAGCATACCGGCAAAGCATCCATGCAGGTGATCGCAGATGCATCCGATCCTAATGTTGCCACAACGGTAGTTAACTATGTTACGCAAATCGTTAACAGTTATAACGGACAGTTAAGCAGCCTGTCGGCACAGCCTTTACAAATTGTTCCCGAAGTGCAAATGATGTACAACCCCGAGCTATTGGGCGCGCCCAATTTTATACCGGGCGTTATGGCGCTGGTATTAATGCTTGTATGCACCATGATGACCTCTGTAGCCATTGTGAAGGAAAAAGAATTGGGTACCATGGAAATATTACTGGTCTCGCCCTTTAAACCATTGTATATTATTATCGCCAAACTGACACCTAACCTGCTTATTTCAATCATAAATTATTTCATCATAATTATACTCAGCGCGGTGTTTTTGGACCTGCAGGTAAAAGGAAACCTGTTATTGCTAACCCTTTGCAGTATCCTGTTCATCTTAACTTCCTTATCCATCGGGCTGCTGATATCCATTGGCGCCAAAACACAGCAGGCAGCCATGATGGGTTCCCTGATGGGGATGATGCTGCCCACCATGCTGCTTACCGGCTTTTTGTTCCCTGTTGAAAATATGCCCATAGCCCTGCAATGGTTTGCCAATTTTGTTCCGTCGCGATGGTATTTTATTATCGTAAAACAAGTTATGCTGAAAGGGTTGGGCATTGCATCGGTATGGAAGGAAACGCTCATTCTTTTAGGCATGTGCGTGTTACTTTTTACTATAAGTCTTAAAAAGTTTAAAATAAGATTACAATGAAAATCTTACTATTCCTTCTTGAAAAAGAGTTCAGGCAAATATTGCGTAACAAGCAAATGATCCCTTTACTGCTCATCGCGCCGGTAATACAGCTCGTATTGCTGCCTTTGGCCGCCAATTATACCATTAAGAATATTTCCATCGCAGTGGTTGACAATGACCATTCCACTTTTTCACGGAAACTCATTTCCAAGATCACGGCTTCGGGTTATTTTAGACTTACGGGCTATACGGCTTCTTATAATGAAGCATTATCGATAGTAGAACAAAATAAAGCAGACCTTGCGCTCCAGATCCCCATAAATTTCGAACGAAACCTTGTGCGGGAAAATTCGGCGAAAGTTTTTATTGCCATTAATGCTATTGAAGGCACAAAGGCCAACCTGGGCGGGGCTTATCTTAGCAGCATTATCAGCGATTTTAATTCAGACATCAGGATCAATTGGCCGGCTGCACCGGCAGCAAGCGATCCGCCGCAGATCACGGTAGTATCGTCCTATTGGTACAATCCTTTCATGAATTATAATTTGTACATAGTGCCTGCCATTTTGGTTACGCTGGTTACGGCCATGGCCGCTATGCAATCGGCCTTTAATATTGTACAGGAAAAAGAGAACGGCACAATTGAACAGATCAATGTTACGCCGATAAAAAAACATATATTTATCCTTGGTAAGCTGATACCTTTCATGGTCCTTGGGATCATTCTCTTCACGCTCGGTCTGTTTATCGCGTGGCTTTTTTACGGCATTGTTCCTGCCGGAAGTCTTCTGACATTGTATGGCTCACTTATTATTTATCTTTTTGCGATGCTGGGCTTCGGCCTGCTTATATCAACTTATTCCTCCACGCAGCAACAGGCCATGTCGCTCTCGTTCTTTTTCATCCTGATATTCAACATGCTGAGCGGGGTATTCAATTCAGTAGATAGTATGCCGCAATGGGCGCAAACCATTGTACAAACCTTTCCGACAAGTCATTTTATAAAAATAATGCGGATGGTAGTATTGAAAGGAAGCGGGTTCAGCGATATATTATATGAAATAGGCGCCATGTTTGTTATAGGCCTTATATTAAATACCTGGGCGGTGTTGAATTACAGGAAGACAACGGGTTAATTGGTTGATTAAGTTGATTGGGTAAGTGGTTGATTAAGTTATTAAGTCCATCAACCACTTTTTTGAAATCTCAAACAAAATAGATACCTTTAGCGTTAGTAACGCATAACGGTATTATGATTATTTCTTTTGGATCTAAAGACACTGAAAAAATATGGAACGGTACCAGGGTTGCCAAACTACCTTTGGAAATACAAACAATTGGAAGAAGAAAACTTAGGATGATCAATAATTCGCAAAACATCCAGGACTTAACGATACCACCCTCCAATAAGCTTGAAAAAAAGAAGGGACAGTTAAAAGATTATTATAGTATATGGATAAACGATCAGTGGCGAATAATTTTTAAATGGGACAACGGAAATGCAAGCGATGTTGAAATTATAGATTATCATTAATGGAAAAATTACCTAACATACACCCCGGGGAAATACTGCAGGAGGAATTCCTGGCCCCTCTGCATATTACGCCTTACCGGTTGGCTAAAGAAACCAACATTCCCCAAACCCGAATTTCTGAAATAATTAAAGGAAACCGCAGGGTTACGGCTGACACGGCATTAAGGTTAGGCCAATTCTTTGGGAATTCAGCAAAGTTTTGGCTTGGCTTGCAGGATGATTTTGATATTGAAGCGGAACTGGATGAAAAGAGGGACGAACTGGATCACATTAAGCCTTTCGCTGCTGCTTAATGCCTGTCTGTCAAAATTTCATTCTATTCCTCTTACATTCATTTTCACGGTATAAATTGCTGTTGATGCCGTAATAAATAAAACATCCTTATTCGCACCGCCAAAACATAGGTTGGCTGTCCAGGGTTCGTTGATGTTGATGTGGCCTATCTTTTTCCCTTGCGGATCGTAAATGGTTACGCCTTTGCCGGTCAGGTATACGTTGCCTTTTTCGTCTAAGGTCATCCCGTCCGAGCCCTGCTCAACAAACAATTTGCGGTCGCTTAAAGTACCGTCATTATTAATGGTGTATTTATAGGTTTTATTACCGGCAATATCAGCTACATAAAGATATTTAAAGTCGGGGGTGCCGACTATGCCATTAGGTTGTTTCAGGTCGGCGTCAACAATAAAGGGTTGTGATTTCCCTTTCGGCAGGTAGTAAACTTTCTGACCGTCGAGGTCGGGTTTGGTGCGTGTCCACCAGGGGCGCTGGTAATAGGGATCGGTCATGTAGATACCGCCTTTGTTATCTATCCATATATCATTCGGCCCGTTCATCAAATGGCCCTGGTAATCTTTCAGCAAAACTTTGACTTTTTTGTCGGGACTGATGGACCATAATTGCTCATGCTCGTCGGCACAGGTAACCAAGTTGCCTTTATTATCAAAGTACATCCCGTTGGACCGGCCAGCACTGTCTAAAAAAACAGATAATTTGCCATCCGTACTATACTCCCATATCTTATTATTGGGCTGATCGGTGAAAAACACATTCCCCATTTTATCCACCGAAGCCCCTTCGGTAAAGCTGAATTGTTTGGAGATCAGTTGCGGCTTGTTAAGCTTGTCATAAGGCGCGTCTTGCGCGAATGCGGTTAATGAGATAGCTAGCAATAAAAGGCAAATTGATATTTTATTTTTCATTCCAGTGTTTATAAAAGTAAACCACTAAGTTCACGAAGATTTCACTAAGTTCACTATGAAAACTTTGTGAACTTTGTGCTTCTCCTTTGTGTTCTTTGTGGTAAAATTAATTTCTCAATTCTTCCCCGGTTCCCTGTACAATCCAAAATCACTCAAGGCAATACAAACCGGGGATTTTGTAATTCTCAGCCTTACCTTATTGCTGCTTATTGCCTGTGGTAAACGTATTAGCCTGTTGCCGCCAATACTTGTTGCCTCGGCGATCTGTTGCCATTTACCATCCTTAAAAGCATCAACCGCAACCGCTTCAATACGCTGACCAAGCTTGATATTTTCCCTTAACCTTATCACATTGAACGTGGTAGGCTTGTGCATATCAATAATCAGTTCAGGGGTAGTGATATTATCATCGGTAGCCCAATAGCTGTAACGGCTGTCATCCAATAAGTTTTGCGTGCCGAATTTCGCGTTGTTGCCACCACGTATATTACTGGCTTTTAAAGTAGCTCCTTTAGCAAGATTAACAGCAAATGTTTGCGATAAAATTGCACCGAATTGCTTTAACGAATTTACATCATTATCATACAACAATCCCCGCCTGTCGGGCGATAACCCCAGGTCAAGGCATGCCCCCCGCCCTACGCTCTGGTAATACAAACTCAGCAAAGTATCGGGCGATTTTACTTTATCATCCTGGTCTTTGTGATAAAACCATCCGGGCCTTAAGGATACATCGCACTCGGCAGGCATCCAGTATTTGCCATCGCGCTGGCCTTCGGTGCCTTCGTAATCTTTGGTATAGCCATTACCCGGCTCTTTTCCTGCGTTGGGCGCATGCGGCGTATAGGTTGCCCAGCTGGTTACGCCGGCATGGCCGTTCTCGTTACCAACCCATCGAACATCAGGGCCGACATCTCCAAACAGCACAGCCCCAGGCGCCAGTTTGCGGGGTATGGCCCAGGTGGTATCCCATCCGTAATAAGTTGAGCGGTCGATTTTACGCACTTCGCGGGCGCCCCCATAATAGCCATCGCCGCCATTTGCACCGTCGAACCAGGAAATAAATAACGGGCCGTAATGCGTATAAAGTTCTTCCAGCTGTTTGCGGTAAACATTGGTCACATATTCGGGCTTGCCATAAAGGGCGCTGTTCCTGTCCCAGGGCGAGCAGTAAACCCCCATTTTCATGCCCAGCTTATTGCAGGCATCGCGGTATTCCTGTAAAATGTCACCTTTCCCATTTTTATAGGGACTTTTTGAAATATTATGCTCCGTTGTTTTTGTCGGCCACAAACAAAAGCCATCGTGGTGCTTTGCAACTACTACAACGCCCTTAAATCCTCCGGCTTTTGCCGCACCCACAATCTGCATGGCGCTGAATTGGGTGGGATTAAATATTTGCGGGTCCTCATCGCCATAGCCCCACTCTTTGTTGGTATAAGTATCCGGGCCGAAATGGATAATGCAGTACATTCCTGTTTCCTGCCATTTTAACTGGCGCTCGGACGGCAGCGGGCCATAGGGTTTTGGGGCGGGCTGGCAGTAGGCAGCGAAAGTGGTCATCAATAAAAATAGGCAGGCGAAAAGATGTTTCATCACGCAAATGGAATTGGCTGCGCTAATGTAAATGTTTTCTCATGAAATGTGTAGAGACGCAATATTTTGCGTCTCGGAAAAATGTGTCTGGATGAAGTACGTTTTATCGATTTTTATTCCTCGATTAGGGCATGTTCAGAGCAGGTTCAGAGACGCAAAATATTGCATCTCTACAAAAACACTTACATTAGCATCTATTATGGCTACCAAAATAAAATTACCTTACTATCTTTTAATCCTTGCCCTGCTTGCCCCTGCCCTATCCAAAGCACAGGATAAACCCATCTATAAAGATCTATCCCAACCCACCGATGCCCGCGTAAAAGACCTCGTATCAAGATTAACTTTAGAAGAAAAAGTGTCTTTATTAGGCTATCAAAGCAAAGCCGTTCCCCGTTTGGGCATACCGGCCTATAACTGGTGGAATGAAGCATTGCATGGCGTTGCCCGCGCGGGCGAGGCAACCATATTCCCGCAGGCTATCGGCATGGCGGCGACATTTAATGATAGCTTGTTAAAACAGGTTTCAACCGTAATATCAACCGAAGCCAGGGCAAAATACAACCTCGCCATAGCACAGGACAGGCATCTGCAGTACATGGGCCTTACTTTCTGGACGCCCAATATCAATATCTTCCGCGACCCACGCTGGGGCCGTGGACAGGAAACTTATGGCGAAGATCCTTATTTAACCGGCACCATGGGCGCTGCCTTTGTAAAAGGCTTACAGGGCGACGACCCGCATTACTTAAAGGCATCGGCAACAGCCAAACATTTTGCCGTCCACAGCGGCCCCGAAGCCACGCGCGACCATTTTGATGCGCTGGTTGATGAGAAGGATTTGCGTGAAACCTATTTGTACGCCTTCCATGCGCTGGTCACAACCGGCAAAGTGGAATCGGTAATGAGCGCATACAACCGGGTAAATGGCACGCCAAATTCCATAAATAAATATTTGCTGACGGACATTTTAAGAAAAGAATGGGGCTTTAAGGGCCATGTGGTGACTGATTGCGGTGCATTAAATGATGTTTATGAAACCCATAAATCATTGCCGGGGCCGGTGGAAACCGCAGCGGCAGCGATAAAAGCCGGTGTCGACCTGGATTGCTCGACAGTTTTACAGGAAGATGCCGTAAAGGCTGTTAAGCAGGGCCTGCTTACTGAAAAAGAAATTGACGCAGCATTGTCAACCCTTTTCCGCACCGAGTTCAGGCTTGGTTTTTATGATGACCCGGCTTTGATCCCTTACCACAATTATGGCGCCGACAGCGTCCATAATATCGCGCATATTGCACTGGCCCGCAAAGTGGCGCAACAAAGCTCGGTGCTGCTAAAAAATGATAATAATGTATTGCCGCTCAAAAAGGCCAATATCTCCAGCCTGATGGTGATCGGCCCAAACGCTGCGGCGTTTGATCCTATGGTTGCCAATTATCACGGTACCAGCACCAGCGTGGTAAATTTTGTAGAAGGCCTTACCGCTGCGGTCGGTCCCGCCACGAGGGTTGAGTACGACCAGGGCTGCGACTATAAAGATACCGTCCATTTCGGCGGCACGTGGGCTGCAGGGAATGCGGATGTAACCATTGCAGTTATCGGCCTATCCCCTGTTTTGGAAGGCGAAGCCGGCGATGCATTTTTATCTGAAACCGGCGGCGACAGGAAAGACCTTAGCCTGCCTGCAAGCGAAATTGCTTTTATGAAGGAGTTAAGAAAGTCGGTTGAGCACAAACCCGTCATCGCAGTAATTACGGCCGGCAGCGATGTGGATATTGATGCGATTGCCCCTTATGCCGATGCCATCATATTAGCCTGGTACCCCGGCGAGCAGGGCGGCAATGCGCTGGCGGATATTGTCTTTGGCTATGTTTCCCCTTCGGGCCATTTGCCGGTTACTTTTTATAAAGCGCTTAGCAATGTCCCAGATTATAGCAATTACAACATGAAGGGCCGCACTTACCGCTATTACAATGGGCCGGTACAATACCCATTTGGCTTCGGGTTAAGCTATACCTCGTTTGAATATACTTTAACGGGCGAATTCAAAAGCAAATACAAAACAAATGATACTCTAACTGTTACCGTACAGGTTAAAAATACCGGTATGACTGATGGCGATGAAGTAGTACAGGCCTATATCGAATATCCGCAAATTGATCGCATGCCGGTCAAGGAATTAAAAAGTTTTAAGAGGGTATCAATTACTAAAGGCAATACACAATCCGTTTCCATAAATATCCCCGTAAAGGAACTGCAAAAATGGGATATGGAAACGCACAAGTGGAAGGTTTATCCCGGAAATTACAAATTAATTTTAGGCAGTAATTCAAGAGATGAAAAGTTAGCAATGGCTTTTACCGTGGCTGACTAATTGCCTGAGTCCCTGATAACTTGAATATCCATCAGAGAAATCTGTAAAATCTGTTTTAATCCCGGTTCAGACCAAGTGCAAATTTTACCGCCGCATTTGCATGAATATCCGTCGTGTCAAAAGTGGGCACGGTGCAGTCTTCCTGTTTTATCAACAGCGGAAACTCTGTACATCCTAAAATAACGCCCTCGGCGCCCTGCGCTATTAGCCCATCGATTATACTAATAAACCGCGCTTTGGTTTCAGCTGTGAAAATACCTTTGCCAAGTTCTTCAAATATAGAGTTATGAAGAAAATGCCTGTCTTCTTCACCCGGAACAAGCACTTCAATTCCTTTTTGAGTTAACTTATTTTTAAAGAAATCCTGCTCCATGGTGATCCTTGTCCCAAGTAAAGCCGCCTTTTTCATGTGCCACCCGGTTATCTTCGCCTCAACTGCTTCCGCAATATGAATGATCGGGATGTCGATACTTTGCTGTACATCGTCGGCAACTATATGCGGTGTATTTGCACAGAAAACGATGCAATCGGCGCCTGCCTTTTCTAATTTTTGGGCAATCCCTGTGAGCTTTTCCGAAATCTCGCCCCATTCAGATGGGATCACCGGGGGCCTGAACTCCTCGAAGTTTACTGAATAGAGCAGTATTTTTGCAGAGTTTAACCCGCCCATCAACTCGTTCGTTTTTTGGTTGATGATCCTATAATAATCGATGGTTGACAGCCATGTTGTGCCGCCGATAAGTCCCAATGTTTTCATAGTTGATGGCAAATGTCTCCAAAAAATCTATGAAATTCCTCAAATCCCGGTCATTTTTTTACTAACTTTGTTAGCATGAAACGTTCCGGAAGCGCTGATCTGCCTCTACATTATGGCTATGTGCCCACCTGGCTTGCCGAAAGGATGGCGAAGCTGGGTTTGGCTGTAGTGGAAAATATTGTGCTTGATTATGGAAAAGATGAGGTTTTGCGCAGGCTAAGCGACCCGTTCTGGTTCCAAAGTCTCGGCGCAGTTATGGGGATGGACTGGCATTCA
>Ga0206794_1051_pt1 | contig 33486 bp, 27 predicted proteins | sample Alteio_BWOrgCont_70_FD_152877 | JGI IMG/M metagenome (GOLD analysis project Ga0206794, IMG submission 152877) | Enriched cells from forest soil in Barre Woods Harvard Forest LTER site, Petersham, Massachusetts, United States -... | ecosystem: Environmental > Terrestrial > Soil > Temperate forest >...
CAATAGAACGCATCAAAATAATAACCCGGTTTTTAAAGATGGCTTTGGATTACATGGCGGTTTAATGTTTCTGAATATGGTGTCAGAAAAAAAGCTGATATCAAAATCAGGCTTTCGGGCTATTATAAATGATAATCTTAAACTGGGAGTAAATGCGGAATAATTTAATTTAAGGCAGTTTTGGGCGATTTCGTCGCATTGCTGCTATAAAATTATTTTCACGGCGCAGCGGTCTTTGTCATAAAAACTGTTTTGCACTTGCCTTCAGTTCAATATGCTCTGTCTTTTTCGAAATTGTTCTTACCACATCGTCTAATTCATTGGCTGATGTTAACAAGTACCCCAACAACTGGCTTTTTTCTATATCGTTATTGGGGTAATTCTTAATCAAATCAATTAAACCCATAATCTTTGCTAGGGGCGCCCGAACACCGTGTGATTGCATCCATGCTATCTCCCGTAATTGTTCATTTTGATTTTCAATTGCTTTTAAATAGTTTAATCGTTCAGTAATATCTCTCAATAGCCCGATCATTCTGATCCCCCGCCCCGTTTCATCTCTTATAATATATCCGTTACCTTCAACATTGGCGTACATGCCATCCGCCCTTCTGAACCTGTATTCGCCTGTCCAGTTACTCTGTGTATGATCAGCGATTGAACCCAGTAAACTGGCCTCAGTTTTATTTATATCGGAAGGATGCACTTGTAGTTTCCATTTCTCAAAAGTATAATCTTCATTAACATCAAATCCAAATAACCTGAAAAAACCATCGCCCCATTTTACGTTACCTGTTACAATGTCCCAGCTAAAAATTGCATCATTGCTTACCTTGTTAACATACTCATATCGTTCATTGCTAATTCTTAACTCATTTTCAGCATTTTTAAGATCGGTAATATCTTGCCCGATACATTGAATTTCAAAAGTTTCTCCCTTTGAATTAGTCAGCCCGATAAACTGCCAGCGGGTAGGTTTTGTGCTGCCATCTTTTTGTATTTTATCAACGTCTACCTGGAATACCCGGTCGGGGTTTTCAACACAGTTTCTTGTTATTTCCTTTACCAGGTCATGGTGATACGGCTGTATTGTTATTGACGCATCCGTATCTGCCAGGTTTTTATCATACAATATCCAATCGAAATCCTGCCTGTATTTTTTGTTGCAATAAGTGTACTTTCCATCCAGGTTAACCCTGATAACATAGTTGGTTTCAGCATCTACAAGTGCCTTTAGCCGGGATGCTGTTGCCTTTAAGGCCTCCTTTGTCTTCCTGCTATCGGTAACATCCAAACAGGCGCCGATCATGGCAACCGGCATGCCGTTCGCATCGGATTTTAACATTCCCCAGGATTTTAAATACCTTATTTCCCCCGATGGGCGAATTATCCTTTCTTCAAATTCAACCTTTTCTTTGGTTCTCAAAACACCCGTAATGATATCATATACTCTTTGCCGGTCCGCCGGGTGCAACAGTTCCTGGCGCGCTTCAAAAGTAGCTTTAAAGTCATTTTTGTTTAAATCGTATATGGCATAAAGCGTATCCGACCAGGTGACTAAATTGTTTTGCACGTCCCAGCGCCAATTGCCAAAGTGCGCCAGTTCCTCGCTTTGCGCCATTAGCAGGTTGCTTTCATTTATAATTTCCGATTTCTGTGTGTTTTCTAAAATAATTTTGAAGAGCGCTGTAACCCTTTCAATAACTTTTAGTTCATCTTCATCGGGTATTCTCGGCTCATGGTAATACATTCCCAATGTAGCCATTACCTCACCATCTGAATTAATTACAGGATGGGACCAACAGGCGCGCAAATTAAAGATCAGCGCCAAATGTTTATAGTTCGCCCATCTTGGATCATTTTCAATATCAGTGACAATTACTTTTTGCTTTAAAAAGGCTGCTGTGCCACATGAGCCACCCTGTGCGCTGATCGGAAGGTTCTCTATTGCTTCCACATAAGGTTTTGGCAGCGAGGGGGAAGACCAGTTGTATAACCGGCTATTTCTGACATGGAGAATAGAGCACAACATTTTTGGGAAAAGTGCTTCGACACCCGTAAGATAACAGGATAATACCTCGCGGAAAGGAACGCCATTTTTGGAGTTTAATTCCAATACAGTTTGCTCCAGGTGTTCCAGGTCGCTCAATCGCCTGGACATAGTAGTGTCCAGCATTAAGCCCCGAAGCAAGGTTGGAGCGCCGGCCTCGCTAATTATAGAAAAAACATCTTTGATCCACACAACGCTCCCGTCAGCCTTTACCATCCTGTACTCAAATGAGCGGCTTTGTGCGCGCTGGGGTCTTTTACTATAATAATTTAAAACTTTTTCCCTGTCATCCGGATGGATATGGTCTTCCCAAAAATGAGGCTGCTTTAACCAGTCTTGCGGCGAAAATCCCAAAATTTGCTTTACATGATTGCTCACAAAAGTAAATCGCAAAGTATCTGCTTCTGCCTCCCATGCTATCCCTTCTATCGTCTGCAACAAGGAATAAAATTGATCTTTGGAATTTGTTAAAACCTGTCCTTTGATTTTCAATTTACTACCGGATTAAATAAATGTTTTATTGAACATGATACATTAATAATCAGCTTTGGGATAAAGCGTTAATATAGCATTTGATTACAAAAATATGTAAATTATTTAACCATTTAGGGAATTTCGAAGCACCAGGCCAGCCGCAGTGGATAAGGAGTTAAAGCTATCCCTCCCGGTGCAATTTGAAGGGCAAATTCGACTTTTGACTTAACCTACATCCGCTTATACAAAAACCCCGGCACCATCCTGAAAATAAAAGCCACTAACCGCCATCGCTTGGTAATGTAAACCACATCCCTTTTATTTTCAAGGGCCTTAAAAATTTGCTTTGCTGCTTTTTCAACGGGCGCTACCCAAAACATATTTTCAGCTTGCGCCATGGGGGTGTCCACAAAGCCGGGGCGTATATCGGTGACGTAAATGGGCATTTTCAGGTTTGTTGCCTTTTGTCTTAAACCTTCCAAATAATTTACCTGGTAAGCTTTTGATGCGCCATAAGCCGGGGCCTGCCGGCTGCCACGAATAGCGCCCACCGAAGTTATCGCCGCAAAATGCCCGGAACCCTGTAGCTCAAAAAAATTAAACGCCCAGTTGGCTACCGCGGTAAAACCGGCCACATTAACCGCGTTGGTTTGCTGCTCAATGGCGGTATCGAGTTCCGGGTTAATTTTGCCTGTTCCGGAGCTTAATACCAGCAGGTCTAAGCCGCCTAATTCATCAATAAGCTTTTGTAAGGCATAAGGGACATCATCAATGTGGCTCACATCGAAAACTGAAACAATAAAGTTTTCCGGTTTTGATGCCTGCAGGTTTAATAATAGCTGTTCGCGCCTGCCGGTGATGCCAACTTTGTAATTATGCTCAGCCAGGATGATGGCCAGTTCTCTGCCGATACCGGATGTTGCGCCTACTACGATTGCTTTTTTCATGAAAAGTATTTATTGGGTTAAGACCTGAATATTTACTGCCTGTTACAATAAGCCGAATATATCCGTATTTACCTCTATATTTAACCTTTAACCGATATATGAATATTAAACAACTATTAGGCATATGCTGCGCTGCAATACTATTGGCATCATGCTCTCACATTTACGAGCCTGCGCTTTATCATGAGGATATTGCTTATATGCCCAAGCCTGCTTCGTTTGATTCGGTGAAGGTGGCAAATTATATTTCCGGTGGTCTTAACGCTTACTCCAATACCAATGTCAACGATTTTGCGTTTAGCGGCCAGCTTAATTTGAGCCGGGGCTATGTGTTTAGTAATTTTAACGTGGCTTATGGAGCATTCGGCGTATTCGGCGATTACCAAAGTGACCAGGCCGATAAAACCTCCCCGCACTATTTCACCGACAAATATTTTGAAGCAGTTGGCGGCAGGTTTTCGGCAAATGCTTTTGTAAACTCCGGCAGGATCGATTTCCGGTTCATCGGGGTCGAAATGGCCTATAGCCATGAATTTGGTACGTATGCCAGTTACCGGCAATACTTAAATACACAGCCTGGTACTTTTGTCGACCCCAGGACCGACCTGTTCACTATCGGTTTAACCACCGAGGTAATATTCCACAACAGGAACAATAGTGATATTGAGAATGGCTTTCGCGGTTTTTTAGGAACAACCCTGGGCCATGACGAACTGGACGATACTTATTTTGCCGACGAAACGACTACAGGCAAGATGATCCGGCACATTTTCCCAAAAATAACTTACTTTTTAAAGGTGAAGAACTTTATCGGTTCCATCGATGGCGGCACCGATTTTTTTATACGGTTTGGGTATAAGTTTTGAGCGGCAAGAGCCAAGAATCAAGAGCCAAGAATCAAGAGCCAAGAAGCGAGAAGCAAGAAATCAAGAACCAGGATAGAAAGAATTTGCTGTTTCGAGGTTGCCCCGCCCCGGCTTGTAACATTTCAATTACAATTTACCAATCGGTTAATAAACCGTAAATTTAAGCATTAAACCTTAAAAAAATGAATACATCATTACGCGCCGCAGTTTTTACCCTCCTGGGTTTGGCAGCTATGTTTGATCATTCCGGCGCTGCCCCTGTAAATTACAATAGCCGCGAAGCCCCGAAGGCCGGCAAAACAATTCGTACGCCGGCGGCAAATACGCGCGCCGCTTACCCGGTAAAGGCAGCCATAGCAGCGCTGCCAACTATTACTTCCTTTAGCCCCGCCAGCGGCCCGGTTGGCACCCTGGTAACCATAAACGGCACAAATTTAAGCGCCCCAACGGCATTTACCATAGGCGGGCAAAGCGCTATCGCGGTATCAAACACGGGCAGCGTTTTAGTAGGCATGGTTATGCCCGGCGCAATCACAGGCACGGTTTCAGTAACCACAAGCGGCGGCACGGCCACCGGCAGCGGCAGCTTTACGATAAAAGCGGCCAAAGCGCCGGCTGCGCAGCAGGGCCCCATGCTGGTGGGTACAGGCAGTGCTTTTGTTCCGGAGCAGGGTGCTTCTGTATCGGTTAGCGCGGATGGCAATACGGCTATCGTAGGTGGCCCTACAGACAATGGCAATGCGGGGGCCGCCTGGATATATACCCGCAGCGGCGGCTCCTGGTCCCAGCAGGGATCAAAACTTGTGGGCACAGGCAGCATCGGGAAATCTGTCCAGGGTGTTTCGGTCTCGTTAAGCGCTGATGGCAATACAGCCATCGTAGGTGGCCCTGCAGACAACAGCCTCCAGGGCGCCGTTTGGATATATACGCGCAGCGGCGGTACCTGGAGCCAGCAGGGTAGCAAATTGGTTGGCGCCGGCAATACAGGCGCGGCGCGCCAGGGCTTTTCTGTTTCCCTTAGTGCCGATGGCAATACAGCCATTGTTGGAGGTGAGCAGGATAATTCTAACATTGGCGCAGCCTGGGTGTTCACCCGAAGCGGCAGCGCCTGGGCGCAGCAGGGCGCAAAGCTGGTAGGTACAGGCGGCGTTGGCACACCGGTGCAGGGCTTTTCAGTTTCCATAAGCGCCGATGGCAATACGGCCATCGTCGGGGGTGAAGAAGATAATTCCGATGCGGGTGCGGCCTGGGTGTACACCCGCAGCGGCGGCGCCTGGGCCCAGCAGGGCGCAAAGCTGGTGGGGACAGGCAGCGCGGGCGTTGCCGACCAGGGCAACGCGGTATCGCTTAGCGCCGATGGCAATACAGCCATGGTTGGCGGTGATAGCGACAATTCCGGCGTGGGGGCGGTCTGGGTGTTTACCCGCAGCGGCGGCGCCTGGGCCCAGCAGGGATCAAAGCTGGTAGGCTCCGGTTACGTTGGGAGCGCCAGGGAGGGTGTTTTCATATCTTTAAGCGCCGATGGCAATACGGCTGCGGTGGGTGCGTCTGACGACAATAATGGTATTGGTGCAACCTGGGTGTACACCCGCAGCGGCGGCGCCTGGGCCCAGCCGGGCCCAAAGCTAATAGGCACGGGCAACACAGGCACGGGCAAGCCGGACCAGGGATCCGTAGCCCTTAGCGCCGATGGCAGTACGGTTGTTGTCGGCGGGTCGGGCGCCAATAGCGAAATTGGCGCCGCCTGGGTGTTTACCGCTTCGCCCAATGCATTGCTTGCCGCCATAAAGCTCAGCCCTGCCGCGGCGCTGGTTAATACCGGCACAACCGGCAGCACAACCACCTATACCGCTTCGGTAGCTAACGCCGTGGCATCGGTAACGGTTACGCCCACAGCGCTGGATGCCAGGGCCGCCATAAAAGTGAACGGCGCAGCCGTTTCTTCGGGGGCGGCGTCCGGCCCGGTTGCTTTGGCCGAAGGCGCCGCTACCACTATCAATACCATAGTAACTGCCTCAGACGGAACAACTACCCGCACCTATGCTATAGCCTTAACCCGCGCGCCCTCGTCCAACGCCCTGTTAAATGCCATAAGCATTAACCCTTTTTCAACATTAACCAATACCGGCACTGTGGGCAGCACAACAACCTACACAGGCTCAATTGGCAATGCCATCGCGTCGGTAATGCTTACGCCGACAGCCGCCGATGCTAATGCGGCAATAACGGTTAACGGCGCGGTCGTGGCCTCGGGCGCGGCATCCGGGCCCATCGTTTTACCGGGCGGCCAGGGGGCCTCAACCACCATCACCTTGGTGGTAACCGCCCAGGACGGCACAACAACCCATACCTATGCGGTAACCCTAACCCATGCAATTTCATCGGATGCCTTGCTGAGCGCTTTAACGCTCACCCCGGCTTCGGTGCTTACCAATACCGGCACAACGGGCAGCACCACAACCTACACCGCAGCGGTCAGTAACGGCACTGCATCAGTAACGGTTACGCCTACAACGGAGGACCCGGCGGCAACCGTGAAGGTGAACGGCGCAACGGTATCATCCGGTACGGCCTCAGCGCCTGTTACCATAGCGCCAGGCGCCCCCACTACCATCACCATCGTAGTGACCGCCCAGGACGGGACAACCCATACCTATGCTATAACCACGGGCAATGCTTTGCTCAGCAGCATAGCGCTTACCCCGTCGTCGGTGCTCACCAATACCGGCACTACGGGCAGCACAACAACTTATACCACAACGGTTAGTAATACAACCGCCTCGGTGAGGGTTACGCCGGTAACCAACGACCCAAATTCAACTATAACTGTAAACGGCGCGGCGGTATCTTCCGGAACAGCATCGGGGCCTATCGCCGTAGGGTTTGGCAAAACTACCATCAATACTATAGTAACCGCGCAGGGCTTCGCCGCCGTAAGGTCTTATGCCATTATTGTAACAAGGCTGTCGACCAATGCCTTGCTCAGCTCGATTAAGCTTAACCCCGACGCCATACTTACCAATACCGGCACAAGCGGCAGCACAACCACCTATAGTACAACGGAGAGCAATCCTTCCTCGTCGGTAACGGTTACACCCGTAACACAGGACCCCAACGCAACGGTAACCGTTAACGGCATGGCTGTTGCTTCGGGCACGGCGTCGGCAAGTATTGCCCTGGCTATTGGCAGCAATACGATCTCCATTGCAGTGACGGCCCAGGATCCATCGGTAACACGGAACTATGTAATAACCGTCACCAGGGCATCAGGCCCTATATTGAGCCTTCGCCAGCCGGTAAGCCTAATACAGCCGGCAGATGACGTCGCCATCGAAAATGACGGCGTCCTGGTGCACCGGGGTGTAACACCCAACGGCGATGGGATAAACGATGTTCTAACGATAGACGGGATACTCGCTTACCCTGATAATCAGCTAACGATCGTCGACCGGAGCGGTGCACTTATTTTCCAGGCATGGGGATATAATAATATTTCAAAGGTATTCGATGGACATTGCAGCATAAACGGCAGGATGCAGCAGCCGGGCACCTATTTTTATGCGCTCGACTATGTTGTAAATGGGCAGAACAGGCATAAAACGGGGTATATTTTGCTGAAGTATTGAGCGGCAAGAGCCAAGAATCAAGAGCCAGGAATCAAGACAGGAAGAAGAAAGAAACAAGACAATCTTGGAAATACTGCTAATTGCGGTATCCAGGTTAGCAATGGCTCACTATCATCCTGTTACATAAATAATATAATTGGTACAGGCACATTTTTATATTGTTTTTATTATGCGGTTCCCAATAGTACCGATCAGCTGCAGATCGGGAACATTGTAAATAGCGGAGGGTCGGGGGGCACTGCATTTTATAGAGCTACCGTTTTTAGCGCTGTTAAAAATTCCTTTTTTTGTAATTCGGCCCCTCCTACCAGCATTGCGGCCACATGGAATGCCGGAGATGTTATATTAAGTACAAATTCCGCGTCCGGCTCAGAATATGGCTTTAGATGTATCGTATCTGGTACTCCTGGAAACTGGGCAAATGTAGCATTATCGAGTAGCGGAACATCTGTACAAAGCGGTACGGGCTTGCTTGGTACTTTTACGATCACACATGCTTTAGGAGTAATACCATCGTATGTAGATGTACAGCCTGGCAGTATGAATGCAGCTAACATACAATATGTAACTGTAAATACCACTAATATGATCGTTCATTATACTACTGCCCCTGTTGCAGGCACTAATAATCTTACCTTTTACTGGACAGCGAATGTGTAATTGATATGTATGCTTAACGCGCAAGCAGGACGGGGATTTACTGTTTTTGACCGATTGGATTTGATAACTCTAAAAGGGGCACGGCTCAAGGGGCAAGAAATCGAAAAACAGGGATCAAGATATGCCAGGCAGGGATAATTCCGAATAAACGCTGCCTACAATATCCCGCAAATTATATTGGGATGCCATAACCTCGCCGTAAGCGCCGGTGGTGCGGATAGCGATCAGGTCGCCGCGGTATGATTGGGGCATTTCCACGTCTTTGCGGAAACAATCAGTACTCTCGCATATCGGGCCAACAATGTCGTAGTGGGCAGTTGGCAGTTGGCAGTTGGCAGTTGTTTTCGATTCTTCACTTTCGGACTTTCGGACTTCCGGACTTTCGGACTCCATCCGACTTAAATTCTCAATCTGGTGATACGCCTGGTAAAGCATGGGGCGGATCAGTTCCGTCATGCCGGCATCTAAGACCAGGAAATTCTTTTTCAGGCCGTTTTTTACGTAGAGCACCCTCGAGATCAGCGCGGCACTTTGCGCTACCAGGGCGCGGCCCAGCTCAAAATGCACTTCCTGGCCGGGTTTTACATTTAAAAAATTCTTGAAAACCTTAAAATAGCTTTCAAAATCGCTAATGCTATTGATGTCAGGGTTATGGTAATCAACACCTAAACCGCCGCCGGTGTTCAGCAGTTTTACATCAAAGCCGCGGTCGGTAAACCAATCCTGTATTTCGTTTACACGGATGCAGAGGTTACGGTACACTTCCATGTCCGTGATCTGCGAGCCGATATGAAAATGTATGCCTAAAAATTGCAGGTTTGCGCAGGCGCGCAGGGCGTCGGCCACGTCGGGCAGCTGCCAGGTATTTATGCCGAATTTATTTTCTTCGAGCCCGGTAGTAATAAAATGATGTGTTTGCGCATCCACATTGGGGTTGATGCGGATGGCGATATTGGCCGTCTTATCTTTTGCTTTCGCGAGGTCGTTGATGATGATCAATTCCTGTACCGATTCGGCGTTAAAGCAAAATATATCAGCATCAAGGGCTAAATTAATTTCCTTGTCAGATTTGCCGACGCCGGCAAAAACTATTTTTTCTTTACCAAAACCATGTTCAATAGCCGCCTTAACCTCATTACCGCTCACACAATCCGCCCCAAAACCGTACGACTGTATCATGTCCAAAACCTTCGGGTTAAAATTGGCTTTCATGGCATAATGCACATGGAAACCGTATTTGGACGATGCATTGCTGCAAGCCTCAAGGGTTTTGCGCAATATACCCAGGTCGTAGTAATAGAACGGGGTTTCTAATTGCTGAAGTTTGTTTATGATGTTGTTATCGAACATGTGTGTGTAATCGCCTTTTGATTGATATTTTACCATCAATTTTGAGGCGCTAAAAATAGGATTTTAAACGGCTTAAATCTTAATTATCTTAAATTTTACCGCAGAGATGCGGAGAAGGCACAAAGAGCGCTGAGTGTTAGTTAAGCAGATCATCGAAAATCTGGCACAACCTTTTTATTTTAGGAAAATCATTATTTGTTCCCGAACATATTTTCATACCCGATTTTAATGTAACTTTGGATTGACGGCAGCCAATAAAATAATTTTAATTCAAATTTTTATTCGGCCATTTTCAAACGAATAATATAATTTAAAATGAAAGTATTGTTAGATATAAAGGATAACAAAGCACATCATTTAATAGAAGTGCTTAAAGGATTATCGTATGTAAAAACGCAAACGCTTACGCCCTATAAAGCCAAAGTACTTGAAGATGTAAAAGAAGCAGTAGAGGAAATGAATTTAATTAAGGAAGGCAAATTAAAAGCACGTAACGCAGAAGATTTATTTGATGAGTTATAAGGTAAAAACCACGCCTAAGTTTGAAAAGGAATTAAAGCGCCTTGCAAAAAAATACCCGTCGCTTAAAAGTGAATACCCTGAATTGGTAAAAAGCCTGAAAGAAAATCCGGAACAAGGTACAGCTTTAGGTAATTCCTGCTATAAAATTCGTTTGGCAATTGCTTCCAAAGGCAAAGGAAAATCGGGCGGCGCCAGGGTCATCACTTATTTACAAATCTCAGAAACCACCATTTACTTGCTGACCATATTCGACAAAGCCGACCGGGAAAATATTCCCGAAAAGGAACTTGAAGAACTGCTCAAATACATATCGGTATAAATCCGAAATCGAAAATCCGAAACGGCAAAGCCATCTTGAGCACCTTAAAAAACAAACAACAGCGAAAAATCCGAAGTTATTTCCCTTTCCTTGCCGCTTTCTTATTCGCCACCAGCTTTTGCTTATCCTTTGCAGTACTATGATCAATATAGCGGATTATTCCTTTTGAAAACAGTAAGATCAATCCTATTGCCAGCAATATCAAACCGTCGGTTAAATATCCCCAAACACTGTTTACGGGGAACAATTTGGCAGGTTCCTGAAAAAAGCCATGCACCAGGTTCCAGCCCCAATAGCCGAGGTTGTACAGCGTAAAGGCCAGTACAAATATGATGACCCCATTTATCCAGTGCCAGTTCTTTTTTGAAGCTATAAACCATGAAATGATGTAAGCAGCCAATAACCCAAAATTGCCCGACTGCCTGATAAACTCCTTATCCTTTATAAACCGTCCACGGTCGTTTAGCAAAAGCATGTGTTCTGAACTCAAGTGCAGGAAAGCATAATCATGTAAAAAAGCGAGGGTAAAAAACGCGTACGCAAAAAACCAAAAGGCAATAAAATGGATGATCATCAACCTGGCATTCAAATTCGACAGAAAACTTTTCATAATAATTTTAGGTGAACTGCAATATTAATATTTTGAACGGAAATTAACGTGTTAAAATGATATTTTCGTAGAATTAACCATTTCGAAGTTGTGGAGGTTGGAAAAAGTTGTAAAGGTTAGGGAACTGGGAAATCCTTCTTTCGGACTTACGGACTTTCCGGGCTTTCGGACTAAAAAAACATTCACTAAATCACTAATTCACTAAATCACCAGCTATATGGAAGTACACCATCATCCCAAACTGCCGAACGGCGAAAAAAAGCATTTAAAAGAGTATTTCCTTGAATTTTTGATGATCTTCCTGGCGGTTACCATGGGGTTTATTGCGGAGAACCTAAGGGAGCATTTTTCAGATAATTCGAAAGAGCAGGAGTACATCGCAGGCATGATAAAAAACCTGGAAGTCGATACCGTGCAAATAAAAAATGTGATCGCGCTTACCTGGCAGCAAATTGACGGCATCGACAGTTTGCGGAAAGTTTCAAAAGATAAGCTTTCGCAGATAAAAGTGCAGGATTCGCTGTACCTGTTCACCAGCAAATACCTTTTTTATGCCAATAGTTTTAAGAATGATGATATTACCTTGTCGCAGCTAAGGAATGCCGGCGGCTACCGGCTAATCCGCAATGCTGACGTACTCGACAGCATAGCCGTATATGAATCAAGAATTATCGATTTAAACGGCGAATTTACCGATATGTTCACCACGCTTGAAAAAGCCCGCGATAATGCCAATTTCATATTCGACTTAAATGCAGGCCATAATTTCCATTTAAACCCAACTTCAACGCCGGTTTTAATTACAAACGACAAGGAAAAAATATACAACTACTACAATAGCTGCTGGCTTGTACTGCTTGGACTAAACGGCTACGAACACATGCTCGAAGATCATCTTAAATACAGCGCCCGCCTTATTGCTTATCTTAAACGGGAATATAATGTGGAATAAAGGCTACTATGCGGCAGCAGTTTTTCTGCTGCTTTTTATTGGCCTTAGCTTTTCAGGGTATGCCGCTGAGGGCGGCTGGGCGCTGTTGCTTTTCTTTATTTCTCTGGGCATAGCATTCAGGGGCAGCGCCAAATTAAAAGGATTTTCGTTTACCACCATGATATTTGGCGTGGTGAGCGCCGGTATGTATTACCCGCAATATTTTTTGCATGCCGGCGGATTTAAACTAACGGCACTGATCGCTCCGCTGCTGCAGCTTATTATGTTTGGTATGGGCTGCGAGCTAAGCCTGAAAGACCTTGCAACCGTAATAAAAATGCCAAAGGCCATAGCGGTTGGCGTAATTTGCCACTATACCGTAATGCCGCTGATCGGCTTTACGCTGGCCAGCCTGTTTAATTTCCCGAAAGAAATAGCCGCAGGCATTATTTTGGTTGGCTGCTGCCCAAGCGGGCTGGCTTCCAATGTAATGTCGTACCTGGCGAAGGCGAACCTGGCCTTATCAATTGCGGTAACAGCGGTTTCAAACCTGCTTGCACCCCTGCTAACGCCTTTGTTGATGCATTTGCTGGCAGGTAAGTTTATTGCCGTTCATTTTGGAGATCTCGCGTGGGAGACCACCAAAGTGGTGATCATCCCAATACTCGCGGGTTTGCTATTTGACTATTTGGTGAAAGGACGAATAAAATGGCTGGATAAGCTGATGCCGCTGGTTTCCATGTTCTCCATTGGCCTCATTATCCTCATCATTACCTCGGCAGGCAGGGACAATCTGCTGAAAGTGGGTTTGCTATTGGTGGCGGCTGAACTCATCCACAACTTCACAGGCTATACACTTGGTTACTGGATAAGCCGTTTACTGGGCTTTAAAGAAAGGGAATGCCGCACCATATCGCTGGAGGTCGGCATGCAAAACAGCGGACTTGCTTCGGCGCTGGCTTCATCAATGGGCGGCGTTGCAACTATCGGCCTCGCTCCTGCCATATTCGGGCCATTGATGAACGTGAGCGGGTCGTCGTTGGCTACGTGGTGGCATGGGAGATTACCGGGGGAGAAGGACCCCAATACTATTAAGTTAAGAGCGGACCCCAGCGGGGTCAAAGGTCGGTAGCAAAAAAACGAAGGAAAATACCGTGTCATCGGTACGGAACCTGGCAAAGTTGCGTACCGACGGCACGCTAAAAGGATTATCTTGAATTTTCTACCGACGTTTAGCACCTGACGGCGCTATCGAAATTTTTATAATTCCTTAACTTAATAGCATTGAGAACACCCCGGATATCGCGGATAAAAAACTAAATTAGCCTATCAAAAATCATAGCAATGAAATCGAACGCACAAGCTTTGCCGGTGAGGGTTATCCTTTATACACTTGTTTTAGGCGTTGTCTGCTTTTTAAGAAGTCCTGTAAAAGCACAATCACCGAATGAGCCAACGCGGCCACGAATTGTTGTTACTGCCGATCCGGAACTCGACGACAATAATTCATTGATCCGTTTTTTGCTGAATAGCTGTGATTTGGATGTGGAGGGGCTTATTTATGCAAGCAGCGGCTACCATTGGAAAGGGGATGGAAAAGGCACTAAATGGTATGTCCCCGGAAGGGAATATGCACGTTTCGGGTTGGATACCTGTCCGTGTGAAACCTGGCGCTGGGCTAAAGATGAGCGCTTTATTCACAATGCCGTTGAAGCTTATGAGAAAGTTTACCCGAACCTGAAAGTGCATAACCCCAATTATCCCTCGCCTGAATTACTGAAGTCGAAGATCCGCTACGGAAACATTGAATTTGACGGGGATTTTTCTAAAAATTCGCCCGGCTCCGATCTTATTAAAACATTAATACTGGACGATAAACCCGGAAAGTTATTTATCACAGCCTGGGGAGGGCAAAGCACCATAGCGCGGGCGCTGAAATCGATCCAGGACGAATACGAAAATACCACGCAATGGGAAGCGATCAAAAAGAAAATATCCCGGAAAGTAGTGTTGCTGCCATCCGGCGACCAGGATGATACCTATGCCAAATATATCAAACCCAACTGGCCGGATATTGAATACCGGCAATTCAGCGGGGGGCCTAACTATGGCTTCGCCGCCCAACTGCATGCAAAACCGGCGGATTCGGTTTATTTCACCTCATCGTGGACGAAGGAAAATGTATCAGATCGCGGGCCATTAGGAGCCTTATACCGCGTTTGGGGCGATGGAAAACAAATGGTAAAAGGCGACCGGATGGATTTTTTCGGTTTTTCGGGTTACAGCACTGAACAATTAAGGAAGATGGGCTATATTGTGTGGATGCCCGTTCAGCAGAAAGGCGCGTGGATAGGTGAAGGGGATGACTTTACTTATATGAATATGCTGGGGAACGGGTTGCGCGCTTATGAGGCAGGTTCTTACGGCGGCTGGGGCGGCCGGGTTGTTGGTGAACGGCAGGCGAACCCTTTTTCGCTTTCAACAACTGATACATCCCAAAAAGCGATGGCTGCTGCGCTTAGTTCGGCGACCGAGCAATTAAATAAAAGTGCAAAGGCATTCCCGGATTTCTTTCTTGCAGCGCAGCATGATTTTGCAGCCCGGCTTAAATGGTCGGTAACACCAAAGTATTCCGACGCGAACCATGCACCTGTTGCGGAGATCGAAGGGCCTTTAAACGTTTTAGCATCGCCGGGAGAAACCATCAGGTTAAATGGAAAAGTTTCAGATCCCGATGGAAATAAAATGGCTATTAAGTGGTGGCAATTCCAGGTTGGCACTTATCCTGGTGAGATCACGCTTTCGAATGCCAACGCCCCGCAAGTGAAAGTGACTGTTCCCAAAGATGCGGTTTCCGGGCAAACTATTCATGTTATTTTGGAGGTGACGGATGATGGTTCGCCGTCGTTGACAGCGTATCAGAGGGTGGTTATTACGGTGAAATAGAATTGATCGTTCATTTTATTACGCACAGAAATGTCAAAATATCCAGAAGTAAAAAATAAAGATTTGGTCGGCACCTATTCAGCAGCCGGCTACTCAGGCGGGGGCTATGTTTGGGATGAAGTATTGGAATACCGCGTATGGTGCCACCCACCCGCTGGAGCTCCTGATATTATGGAAGGTGATGATTATTACTATGTTTTCGATAGTTACGAAGAAGCACTCGACTTCTCGCAAGAAAATCCCGGAACCGAAGTTCCATTAGCGCTCATTGAACAAGAAGAATACATTGATGAACCAGAACCTGGCAAATATGTGCATATTAAAGAAAAACGGATTACGGAGTGGCCTGTTGAGTTTCTTAGCCGCCCAAAGAGAAAAGCAAATACTATTCCCGATTTTTTTTCTCCTGATGCTCCGGCTAATAGATTAGAAATATTGCGCGGGCTAGCCTGAGTCATCTTTTCTCCCGCCCGTTCAAGCGTAGACGTTGAACGGGCGAAAGATTATTATATCTTTGTTTTTCTTACTTTTGCAAAATGGAAAAGCAGCGCATAACCTCCGCTTCCGATTTAAATACCGAATTAAAACTAAAAGGTTTTAAGGTTTATAAAACGGATAGCAGTTCGCCCGTACATAGTTACAGCCGCAAGGATTTTTACAAGATCAACATCACTTTTGGCAATTTTTTGTTTCATTATGCTGACAGGAGTTTTGAAACGGAAGATTCCTTCCTGTTTTTTGGTAATCCGCACATTCCTTATTCCTGCGAGGCGATAACAGGAGAACACCATGGCTATACTTGTCTTTTTACAGAGGATTTTTTAAAACTGAGCGACCGTTCTGAAAGCTTGCAGCAGTCGCCTTTATTTAAGATCGGCGGCAATCCAATATTTAACCTAAATGCAGCACAAGCAGATACATTTACCAAGTTGTTTCAGAAAATGATAGAAGAGCAGCATACTGAATATGCTTATAAAGATGAACTTATACGGAATTACATCAGTCTTTTCATCCACGAAGCGCTAAAAATACAACCCTCGGAAAATAATTTTAAATACAGTAACGCATCCGCCCGGATCACCTCGGTTTTTCTTGAATTACTTGAACGTCAGTTTCCGATTGAAAGTGCCGACCGGCCATTGGAGTTGAGAACTGCGCAGGACTTTGCGGGGTATTTGTCGGTACATATTAACTATTTGAATAGTTCGGTGAAGGAAATTACGGGAAAAACTACCACCAGCCACATCGCCGAAAGGATCACCGGCGAGGCGAAGGCCCTGCTTCAGCATACTGACTGGAATATATCAGAAATAGCTTACGCGCTTGGATTTGAATATCCAACCTACTTTAATAATTTTTTTAAAAAGAGAACCGGGGCCGTGCCTAAATCTATGAGGTTAGCCCACCTTTGAAAATTATAACTTTTCCTTTGTTTTTCTTTATTTCCGCTTTTAGCTTATCATGATCTTTGTGCTCTGATTAAGACCACATCAAATGAATAATAAAAAAGTATGGCTCATCACCGGCGCAGGGCGCGGTATGGGTGTCGACATCGCCAAAGCCGCCATTTCGGCCGGCCATAAAGTAATTGCAACGGGGCGTAACCCTGAAAAAGTGACTAAGGCGCTGGGTGGGCATAGTAACCTGCTGATTATAAAACTCGATATTACCAATGCCTTGGATGCTGAAGCCGCTGTCGAAGCAGGCGTAGCGCGGTTTGGCGCCATCGACGTATTGGTTAACAATGCCGCAAACTTTAATGCCGGCTATTTTGAGGAACTTTCCATGGACGAAATCGAATCACAGGTAGCGACCAGCCTCTTTGGTCCGATGAAGGTAACAAAAGCGGTTCTCCCTGTGATGCGTAAACAGCATTCAGGCCATATCATCACGATTTCCTCGACTGCCGGTTTAGTAGGTTATACATTCTGTTCCGCCTATTCGGCATCTAAATTTGGTATTGAGGGCTGGATGGAATCACTGCAAACCGAGGTAGAGCAATTTGGTATTACAACGACTATTGTTAATCCTGGCTTTTTCCGTACGGAACTACTTACAGAAGAATCTACGAAATACACCGAAAACACTATTGGGGATTATGATGAAGGCAGAAAGCAACAACTGCAATTTTGGAAGGGTGCAAATGGACAACAAAGCGGCGATCCGGCAAAACTTGCGCAAGCGCTGCTTACTATAATGGATCAGCAGCATCCTCCGCAACGGTTCTTCGCTGGCGAGGATGCTGTTGGTACAGCCGAACAGGTAGTTAACACGCTCAAAGAGCAGGCAGACAGCTATCGCGATTTATCTTCGTCACTGGCCTACTAAAGCTAGCTGCATGATCAACAATTACAGGCAATATTCCACAGCAACATTTGCGCGAAATATTCATTTCAGATATTAATAAAATTTAACTACTTGATTTACAGAAGTTTATGAAATTTTTATTTTGTGTTGGTGCGAAGTGAACGCGAACATGAACGCTGATCGCGTGCCAGGAACGAAAAATAAAGTGGTGCATTGGGTCTACAGGTCGCAGCATTGTTCCTTTCCCAAAAAAATAAAAAACAAAAACCCGGGTGATATATTGACAATTTATTACACTTGTTATTAAAAACGTGTTTTATGGCAGATCGCAATTTTTTTGGCAGCACACCGGCAGAAAGAGAAAGGGTTTTTATGGCCCTTTACAAAAAGGCATTCCCGGCGGTGGCAAAATATGTAAGCAAAATGGGCGGCTCGTTCGACGAGGCGAAGGATATTTTCCAGGATGCATTGGTTATTTATTATGAAAAGACAGTAAGTGCATCCATCGAATTGCAAATTAATGAACAGGCTTACCTGCTGGGGATAGCCAAACATTTATGGGCCAAAAAGTTCAGGGAAAATGTATTACATACATCGCTTGATGCACATGCCGAAGATATTATGGATGAGGAGGATGTGAACCTCTCCCCTGCCAGGTTATTGCATTATCTTGAATCAGCGGGCCAAAAATGTATGGAGATTTTGAAGGCTTTTTATTACGATAATTTGCCGGTAAATAAAATAACTGAACTGTTTGGCTACTCTGGCGTACGCTCGGCCACGGTGCAGAAATACAAATGCATGGAAAAAGTAAGGGAAACCATTAAAGAAAAATCACTGACCTATGCGGACTTCATTGAATGAAATAAAATTAATAGACGGTCACCTTTTTAACGAGGGAACCCATGAAGATGCGCTGCTGTTTGATGCCATGCTCATCATCAACCCCGGCTTATCAAACCAAATAATGTGGCAAAAAAAGACACATGCGATAGTGCAGCAATATGGCCGCAAAAAGCTGAGGGCGGAGATTGAAGAAGTACACCAAAAACTATTCAATAAACCTGGACATCAAAGTTTCAGGCAAAAGATTTTGAGTTTGTTCTCAAAAAAATAATCACCAATATTATGAATGTAGACCAAAAAGAATTTCGCAGCTATGCTGTGAACCACCTCCGTATTGACAAAACTTACGTAGATAACTACGTATCCCAAACGGGTAATTATGCCATCCGCATGGGCATGACGCCTTATATTATCGAGGAGCGCCAACTCAACATTTCGCAACTCGATGTATTTTCCAGGCTGATGATGGACAGGATCATTTTCCTCGGCACTGCAATCGACGATCATGTGGCCAACATCATCCAGGCGCAGTTACTGTTCCTGCAATCCGCCGATCCGAAAAGAGATATACAGATCTATATCAACTCCCCCGGCGGCTCTGTTTATGCCGGGTTTGGGATTTACGATACCATGCAACTCATCTCGCCGGATGTAGCAACAATTTGCACGGGTTTGGCAGCATCGTTTGCTTCGATAGTACTTTGCGCCGGGACACAGGGCAAACGCGCGGCATTAACCCATTCAAGGGTAATGCTGCACCAGCCGCTGAGCGGGGTACAGGGCCCGGCATCGGATATCGAGATCACCGCCCGCGAAGTGCTAAAAGTTAAAAAAGAGCTTTACGAAATTTACGTTAAACATACCGGCCAGGATTACCAACGGATCCACGACGTATGTGACCGCGATTTCTGGATGATAGCCGACGAGGCGAGGGAGTTTGGGATAATTGATGAGATTCTTGGGAGTTAGAGATTAGTGATTGTGGGTTAGAGATTAGTTGAACCTGTCTTTCCTAATCTCTAACCCACAGTCTCTAATCTCTAAAATACTACTTCCCTTCCAGCACCGCAAACTTATTCTCATAATCCTTCAACTGCGACTGTAACTGGTTGCCTAACGCATCCTGGTGTTTGTTTTTAACGGTATCAACCATGCCATTTAGTAACTGCACGCCAAACTGAACGGTGCGGGTGTCCACCGCTTCGTTATCTTTTTTTTGCAGCAGGGTATAATTATAGTCCAGCTGATCGGTGATAAAATTATCGACGCTTTTTACATACTTGTTGCCCAGTTTTAAATCATCCAGTTTATACGCGGTTTGGGCGAGGAAGAATTTTTGGGCTGCGGTATCAATATCGGGGTTTATATCGGGCATTTGCTCGTCAAATTTATGGATGGCTTTTAATGCCAGGTCGCGGTGGCCGTCCTTTATAAGGCCTTCGGCAAGTTCATGGAAGGTAGCAACCAGGTTAGGATAAAACTGGGTAGTTGATACATTGTCGAGGTTTTTCGCATGCTTATAGTTGCCGAATTTAAACTTATTAACCACGTTATTATACATCACCAGGCTATTTGTTTTTGTTGCCCCGTTATCTTCGGCGCTGTCGGGTTTAAACGGGATCAAATGATAAACAAAACCTTCTTTGTATAAATACGACTGCAAACCAAACAAACTGGAAGATGGCATAGTTGCCGTAAAACAAATCGGCCTTTTCCAATCGTTATGTGCAAGTATGTCCAACATGGCAAGGTTATCCTTCATGATAAAGTTCGAAGGGTATTTCCACTCCATCGTACTAGCAAGCATATCTTTCTGATCGGAGGTTATAACACCATTTTTAAGCACTTCATCCGGGTCAACCGTTAATTTAAAGTTTTTGGTGGGCAGATAGTTCAGCGCCGAGCCATCCTGGTAGGTGGCCTTGGTGCGACTGTCGTCGGAGGTGATAAAATCAAACACATCCTTTATCTCAACCGAACCGGGTATTTTAGCATCGTTGTAATAGATCACATCCCTTACGCCCTCCTCATATTTATCGTAAGGCAAAGTAATAGGCAGCGGCGCCGACTGGTTCATTTTACCCTGCATCTGGTGGATATACCAATCGCCGCTAAACAGGCTCAGACAAACAATGCGTACATCGGGCCTTATGCCTTCCACTTCCTGGTCGTACCATAACGAGTAAGTATCGTTATCCCCATAAGTAAATAAAATAGCGTTTTTGGGGCAGGAGTTCAGGTAATCATAAGCCATATCGTGCGGCGTTAATTTTGTGGAACGGTCATGCCCTTTCCATTCCTTGCTTGCCAATAAAACAGGGACAGCCAGCAGGCATATCGCAAAAGAACTGAAAGCGGCAAGTTTCGCGCTCATTTTTCTGCTGGCGACCTCTGCAAGCGCAATTACCCCCAACCCTATCCAGATAGCAAAAGCATAAAATGAGATCACATAAGAGTAGTCACGCTCACGTGGTTGTACGGAATTTTGGTTAACGTATAACACGATAGCGATCCCTGTAAAAAAGAAAAGGAAGGCGATAACAATAGCATCCTTTGTCCTGCGCCTGAAGTGATAAAACGCCCCGATGAGGCCAAGCACCAGCGGCAGCGCATATAAAGGCGTATAATTTATTCCGTTTACTACAGATTTTGGAATGTGTTTGCCGCCATCAAAAATGCCGCTTGTCCAGTTGCCGTTAATGGCGGCCGTACTTTGCTGTCCGTCCATATCGTTGTAACGGCCTACAAAATTCCATAAAAAGTAACGGGCGTACATCTGGTAGATCTGCCAGCTGAACAGCCATTTCAGGTTATCGGCAAAGGTTGGCGCCTGCCCATCGCCCAATTGCAGCCATTGTTTGTAAAACTGGGCGTTCTGGGTATAATACGGGTCCGACTCAGTGCTCCACATACGCGGGAACAGGGTGTTATGATCATACACATAATCTATTTTTTTACCGGCTTTTTCGTAGGCTATTTTGCCTTTGCGGAAAATATCGCCGCCTTCTTTTTCATCAATAATTTTAGCATCGAAATACGGCCCGGATAACAGCGGCGTTTGGCCGTATTGTATCATATTAAGATAGCCATACAGGGTAAAAGCATTATCAGGATGGGAGTTGTCCAGGTCGGTATTAGCAGTGGCCCTTATCGGGATGTAAACAAAGGAACCGTATCCAAAATAAATAAAGGCTAAACACAAAAACGCCAGGTTCATCAAAGGCTTTTTGTGGCGGATGCTGTACCAGATGCCCCCCGCGAGCAGCCCAACGAGCAGAAGGACAAATACGAGCGCGCCGCTGCCAAAACCCAAACCTAATGAGTTCACAAAGAAGAAGTCGAACCAGGCAGCGAAATAAACGGTATAGCCCCTGATACCAAACTGCACCAATGCAAGGATGGCGATGCTGGTTAAAAACGCTATAAGGCCATTTTTAACCGTGATCTTTTTGCCGCGGCGAAAATAGTAGATCATCGCTATGGCAGGGATAGTCAGCAGGTTAAGCAGGTGGATGCCGATGGAAAGGCCGATCATGTAAGCTATGAATACGATCCAGCGGTCGGCGCCGGGCTCATCGGCATGGGTTTCCCATTTTAAGATCGCCCAGAAAACTATGGACGTACACAGCGACGACATCGCAAATACTATAGTTTCAACAGCCGAGAACCAAAAAGTATCGGTAAAAGTAAAGGCCAGCGCGCCTATTAAACCTGCACCCATAGTTAACACAAAGCGGGATTGTTCGGTCATGTCACTCCTGCCGGCCAATAACTTTTTAGCCAGCGCGGTAATGGTCCAAAACAGGAACATAATGGTTGCCGCACTTGCCAATGCCGACATCATATTGGTAAAGTAGGCCACCTTGGTATGATCGCCCATCGACAATAGCGAAAAAGCCTTACCCAGCATAGCAAACATAGGGTATCCCGGCTGGTGCGAAACCTGTAAGCGGTAAGCGCAGGAAATAAATTCGCCGCAGTCCCAAAAGCTTACGGATTGCTCCAAAGTTAAAATATAAGTGGTGGCGGCGATGGCGAAACAGAGCCAACCTAACAGGTTGTTGATTTTGTTGTAGCGCATGTGAGTTAGTTATTAGTTGATTGGGTTGGATTAAGTTGATTAGGTTGGGGGTTGGTGAGTGATATTTTCATCCATTAATAACCGCTCACTCAATCAACTTAATCCAACTCAATCAACCAATTTACAAAACCAATTTCGTACTAATAGTTTAAACCTCAACGGGTTTTAACAACTCTTAACAAACTTTAACAAAAAATTCGGGGATTTTAACAATTCGGGCGGGCGCCTTGCTGAAATGTTCTATGGTTGGAATACGCTTATCTCTATAGCCGTCTCTTTTTTCTGATCTCTGATCTCTGATCTCTGACCACTAAGCTCTGATCTCTAACCTACGCACTCATCTCTGAACGCTCATCGCTGTCGCCAAATTCTTCTATTTTCTTTTCCAGGGTTTTGATCGACTTTTCAAGGATAGTAATATATGAGCCTGTTTGCTCATCAACATTGCTTTTGGTCATCAAATAATAATAAATTTCGGTTAGCCTGTCTTTCGACCTTAGAAATTGATTTATATCTGCCATATCATTATATTATTAATTATTAATTAATCCTTATACGGCGCTGGAGCTGAAAGTGTTCAGATTGCTTTTTAACATTATTGTTACGCAAACAGAGCCATAGAAAATTTTTTAGCGGTCAATTTACTCACCCCGACATCGCTTCGCTTGTCGACCCTCTCTGCGACAAGTCGCAAAGAGGGTAAAAGAGAAAAAACGGGCTTTACCCTCTTTATGGCTTGCCATAGAGAGGGTGATCGAGCGAAGCGCAGATCGGGTGAGTCAACTATACAAGCGATAGAATGAGAATTTTCATTTTAACACATTTGTTACCGTTGATATTTAAGGAAAATGATATTTTTACCAATACCAATTATATATCGTTAACTTAAAAAGAATGATGTTTTAGAAATGCGCCGGTAGGTGCAATAGGTCGGTAGAAAATTCAATCAAGAAACGTTTAGCGTGCCGTCAGGTACGCAACATTGCGGGGTTTCGTACCTACAGCACGGAATTGCTGATTGTTTGGTTTTTCTACCGACCTTTAACCCCGATGGGGTTTTGTATCTTTAAGCAGAAGACATTTAACACCAATTATATCAACACATGCAAAGGAGGTTTTTCATACAGCTATCGGCCTATACGGCAGCAGCTTTGGCCTTTCCGTTTACAAATGGCTGCGCGGCAAAGCCTATGGATGCTGAAGCACAGCCGCTCTTTTTTTCGCATTTGGTTGATGCTAAAACAATTACGGAGGCTGGCAAGGCTTACAGGACTGCAAATCCGAAAGAAGACGATAAAAATGCGCTCAAGACGTTACTTTTAACTACCAATGGTTTGTCCCCTTCAAGCGATGATAAAGCAATCCGGACCATGCTGGATTCCAGCGTTAATAATGATTTTAAAACCGGCAAGGTAACTACGGTTAACGGCTGGGTGCTTTCGCTAACCGAAGCAAGGCAATGCGCCCTTTTCTCTACATTACAATCTTAAACGCCAGAACTTATGCATATTGACGCCCGCAACCTTGAAAACAATACCCTTATAGAAGGTGATATTTGTATTATTGGGGCCGGCGCGGCAGGTATAAGCATGGCATTAGAGTGGATAAATTCGGGCTATAAGATCATCCTGCTGGAGGGCGGCGGATTTGAGTACGAAGAAAAAATGCAGGAGCTATACCGGGGTAAAACAACCGGGCAGCGATACTATCCATTAGAGGCTGCCAGGCTGCATTATTTTGGCGGCACCACCGGGCATTGGGCAGGCTTTTGTTCTCCGCTCGACGCGATAGATTTTAAAAAAAGGGACTGGGTGCCACATAGCGGCTGGCCCATTCAGCGCCAGGATATGGACCCCTTTTATGCAAGGGCGCAACAAAAAGTTGAGCTTGGTACTTACCAGTACGATGCAAAATATTTTGAGGAGAAGGATAAAGATTTGATTCCCCTGCCATTTGATAATGGGGTTATTTATAACAAAATATGGCAGTTTAGCCCGCCAACGCGTTTCGGCACAAAATACAGGGATGCCATTGTAAATGCTGCCAATATCCATTTGTACACGTATGCCAACGTTACCAATATTGCCGCCAACGAAAACGTTTCGGCAGTAAAGGAAGTTACCGTTAAAAACTTTGCGGGCAAACAGCATACGGTAAAGGCGAAGTATTTTGTTTCTGCCTGTTGTTCGATACAAAACGCCAGGCTGCTGCTGGCTTCAAACCAGCAGGCCCCGAAAGGATTAGGCAACGATAACGACCTGGTTGGCCGTTATTTTATGGAACACCTGGAAATAAAATCAGCCGAAATATGGTTTCCCGAGCCTGACCCGTTAAAATTGTATATGATCGACTTCGGCAAAACCAAATACCGCGCCGAGCTGGGCATTACCGAACAAAAACAGGAAGAACTTAAAATACTGAACGGCACAGCATCATTTACACCTTTGGAGATCGGCAGAAAAGAACCTGCATTTATTGATATATGGACCGTCGATAAAAAAGAACGGGAAAAGAACCTGGCAAAGTATGGCAAGGATGAAAGGCCGGGAACCCATAATAACGGCTATAGCAATTACCAGCTTTTTACAAGGATTGAACAAGCGCCAAACCCGAATAGCCGGGTAACACTTGATACCGAAAAAGATGAATTAGGTGTACCACGCGCCATGCTGCATTGGGAACTGACACCTTTGGAAAAAAGAAGCATCCGCAAAATTTATGAAGTCATAGGCCAGCAAGCGGGGATCTCCGGCAAGGGCCGCGTAAAATTATTGGAATATTTGCAGGATGAAAATGACAATTCGTGGCCCGACTTTACGGGCGGCGGCTGGCACCACATGGGTACCACCAGGATGAGCGATGACGCCAAACACGGGGTGGTTGATGCTAATTGTAAAGTTCACGGAATTGATAATTTATTTATGGCGGGGTCATCCTGCAATGTTACAGCCGGGGCGCCAAACCCAACCTTAACCGTTATAGCACTAACCTTGCGGCTATCCGATCATCTTAAAAAAAGAATTGGCGCTAAAGTTGTCGCTTAGCTTTTCAGAACTTCGGACTTCCGACCTCCGACCTCTGACTTCGGACTTCCAACTTAACTACTCACTCTCAATTGCCGAAAATATTTCCAGCAAAATATCCCATTTGTGGTCCGCGTCGATCTCCCATATCCGTACGTAATTATAGTTGCTTACCACCTCGCCTTTTTTAATGCGGGCTTTCCCGTAAGTATAAGCAAGATCGTTGCTGGTAGCGCGTCCCGCGTTTGTCGTTTCGGACGTGATCGAAATGGCTTCGTTATCAATAAATTTCATGATCTTATCCTGCCCGATGATCGGTTCAAAGCCGGGGAAATAATACCTGCCTTCCGGGCTCAGAAATTCCTTGTAACTGGCTAAAGTTGACATCGTTAAGGAATGATTAAACATGTTATCGGTGGCAAGTATAACCTTTTTTCCTGCGAATGGATCCTTGCTCGGGCTAACACGTGTTGTTGAATCCGGATTTTTAAAATCGGTCAATGCCTGTTGTTCCGGTTCCGGATGCTGGATGCCGAGGTTAATTAGCAGTTTCATTTTGTTATCCCCATCGGCGCGCCAGATGGAAACATAATCGCCATAAACCTTATCAGTATCATCATTTCCATTTTGATAAAGATACGATCCTGCTGTAAAGCCAAGATCGGCATTCCTGGATATCCGGGCAAAGTTTGGGGTCGAACTTAAAGTGCCCGCCTGCTTATCGATATTATTATAAAATTCAGTTATCTTAACAACATCAGGTTTAAAAATAATGCCTTCCGGATCAGCCACCGCCAAAAATCCACCTTTTATGCCCTTGCGCTCAACTAATTTATTAAAATTCTTTTCGGCCTCTACAACTGTATTTACATCAGCCGGCGCAGTTTGCGCAAGGGCCAGTTCGCTTAAACCAATTAATATGATCGCGGCTAATATGATTCTTTTCATTATTTTTTTAAAGAAGTGGGCAAATTTAGTAATATTTTTTAGTGTTGATTAAGATTATTTTGGTCAATAGTGAGTGGTGAATAGTGAGTAATCACAATGACTATGTGCGACTGACTACTCACCACTCACGACTGACTACTCACCATAAGCACCTTAACGCTGTTTCCCCAATTAAATTTTACTCCAGTTGGTGCCTTCTTTGCCATCATTTAATTGAATGCCTATTTTTTGCAAACCATTCCTGATTTTATCAGAGGTAGCGTAGTCATGATTGGTTTTGGCCTCGTTTCTTAATGTAACGATCAGGTCTAATATTTTGGGCAGGTCATCATTCGCAGCCTGTTCATTTTTTAAGCCTAAAACATCCAAAATAAAGGTATTCATAAGGCCTTTTAAAAGCTCAAAATTGCCGGCATCTATCTTTAATTTCCCGTCATAAACTGAATTTATGATCCTTGTCGCCTCAAAAAGTTCGGCTATCAATACGGGGCTGTTAAAATCATCGTTCATCGCCTCGTAGCAACGCTCAAGCAAGGGGCCTATTTCTATATCGGTTGTACCGGATACCTTTAAATTATCAACCAGGCCAAACGCGTTCATTAAACGCTTAAACCCTTTTTCCGAGGCTTCCATGGCTTCATTGCCAAAATCAAGCGTGCTGCGATAATTGGCTTGCAGCATAAAAAACCGCACGGTCATAGGGCTATAGCCTCTCTTTAATATGGAATGGTCGCCCGAGAAAAGCTCATGCGGTAAAAAGCTATTGCCAAGTGACTTCGACATTTTTTGGCCATTTGCCGTAAGCATATTGGTATGTATCCAGTATCTGGCTGGGTTTTGACCACAGCAAGCCATATTTTGCGCAATTTCATTGGTATGGTGTGTTGGCACAAGGTCGAGGCCGCCGCCGTGTATATCAAACTGGTGACCCAGGAATTTATTGCTCATTGCCGAGCATTCCAGGTGCCACCCCGGAAAGCCTACACCCCAGGGTGAAGGCCATTTCATTAAATGCTCGGGCTTTGCTTTTATCCACAAGGCAAAATCAAGTTTTCCGTGCTTTTCCTGCTGGCCGGCAAGTGCGCGGGTATTGTTCAGCATGTCTTCCAAATTCCTGCCGCTTAATATGCCGTAATCCTGCGTCTTGCTATATTTTTCAACATCAAAATAAACGGAACCATCAACTTCATAAGCATAACCTTTTTCCAGTATGATCTTTACCAGTTCAATTTGCTCAATAATATTCCCGGTAGCTGTCGGCTCTATGCTTGGGGGCAAAATATTAAATATTTGCATCACCTCGTGAAAGCCTACGGTGTACTTTTGCACGATCTCCATAGGCTCGAGTTGGGCCAGCTTGGCTTTTTTTTCTATCTTATCTTCACCTTCGTCGCCAGCGTCGCCTTCCAAATGCCCGGCATCGGTAATATTGCGTACATAACGCACTTTATACCCGAGGTGGATAAGGTATCTGAATATCAGGTCGAACGAAATATAGGTACGGCAATTGCCCAGGTGCACATCGCTGTAAACCGTGGGCCCGCAAACGTACATACCTACCAGCGGCGGGTGAAGCGGTATAAATTTCTCTTTTTTGTGTGTTAAAGTGTTATAAACGAACAAATTTTGGTTCATGTGCGCAAACTTACTATTTTTAAGACAGTGATTAGAGGTTGGAGATTAGAGATTAGTTGAAATTTTTTTGCAGTACCTGCTGTCTGTCCGGCTAACCAACCCATTCACTAACCTCTAATCTCTGATCACTAATCTCCAGCCTCACTTCTTCAATCCAATTTCCCTTAACCGTTCATCCAGGTATTCGCCGGCGGTAATATCAGTGTATTGTTTTGGGTGATCGGCATCAATGCAGGAAGGTAAACAGGTAAGATCCATTCCTGATTGCGGGTGCAGAAAAAAAGGTACTGAATAACGTGAATATTTCATCATTTCCGGCGGGGGGTTTACTACCCGGTGCGTGGTTGATTTTAACTTATTGTTGGTTAGGCGCTGCAACATGTCACCTACATTAACCACCAGGTCTTCGCCATAGGCTTTAACGGGGAACCACTCATTCTCGCGGGTGAGCAGTTCAAGGCCGTCGGCGCTGGCGCCAATTAACAGGGTGATCAGGTTGATGTCTTCGTGTGCACCGGCACGCACAGCGTCATCTGGAATTGAGCCGGGATCAGTAATAGGAAAATAATGCAGGGTACGCAATATCGAATTACCATTATGCACTTTGTCGTAAAAATAATTTTCAGCAAGATTAAGGTAGGCCGCAATGGCCTGTAATAAATACATCCCGGCAGTCTCTAACTTTTTATAAACCTCAAGCGTTGTTGAATTAAAAGATGGCAGCTCTTCGACCACAAGATTAGCTGGGTATTCATCTTTCAGCGGCGAACCGTCGGTAACTGTTTGTCCTATTTGCCAGAATTCTTTTAAATCCGGGGCTTTAAACCCTTTTGCGGTTTCTTTCTGCTTGCCGGTGTACCCGCGTTGCCCGGCAAGACCGGGTATTTCATATTTCGATTTCACCGCATCGGGTAAGGCAAACAGGGCCTTAACATCTTCATAAAGTTTGTCGATTAGTTTTTTATCCAATCCATGGTTGGTAATGGTAACAAAACCGGTTTCATTGAAAGCTTTTCCAATGTCATCCGAAAATTGTTTGCGCTGACCTTCATTGCCGTTTATATAAATACTAAGGTCAAGCCGGGGAATATTTACAGTCTTCATAGTAGGTGTTAGAATTTGTGTAAAACTATTTATTTAAAAAGACTTGCAAAATATCCTGGCAAAAAAAATTAGCGCGCAATTTAATATTATTTATTGTTCACTTGCATTTAATTAAAATGATATTGACTTAAACAATTTATCATTAGTCGGGTTGAATATATATTACCAATTTATTAAATATGAAAACATTAAATAAAATATGCGGCATTGCAATATTGGCCATCATACTAACCCTGGCCATTCCAGCAAAAAGCAAAGCCCAGGACAATGGCGGATATATCTCCGACCAGGAATTTTATGATAACCTGCAGCCTTACGGCACCTGGGTATCTGATCCTGACTATGGGAATGTTTGGGTGCCTGACGCCGAAGACGGGTTCAGGCCGTACGCCACCCGTGGGCACTGGGTAGAAACCGATTATGGCAATACCTGGGTTTCAGATTATCCATGGGGATGGGCAACGTTCCACTACGGCCGCTGGCGCCATGACGATTATTATGGCTGGGAATGGATACCTGGCCATGAATGGGCGCCGGCCTGGGTTAGCTGGCGTCATGGGCGGCGTGGTCGCAAGGCCTATTTTGGCTGGGCGCCTTTAATCCCCGGTATAAGCATCAGTATAAGTATTGGCGGGGGTGGGGGCGGCCCGCAGATACCTGATAATTATTGGGTATGCGTTCCGCAGGCCTATATTAACAGGCCTAATATTAATAATTACTATGTACCTCCTTCACGCACTGTTAACATTATCCATAATACTACTATTATCAACAATACCTATGTTTATAATAATCAAACCTATATTTCGGGGCCGCGCCCGCAGGAGATCAGGCAGGCAACCCACCAAAATGTGAAGGTTTATAATATTACTAATGTAAACAACACCACTATTGTTAACAATATTCATAATAACACGATAAATATTTACCGGCCCGCCGTTCAGGCAGCCCCTAATGCACGCCCTGCAAGGGTTGTTGATGCAGTTGCATACAAACAACAAAACCCCCACCAGGCTATTGCCAGCAGGGGTGGCAGCAATGCGGCGCCTGCATTTAATCATAGTGCTGCGGCTAAACTGGCCATGGTGGCTAAAAATCCCAGGCCCGACAATAAGGTTGTACATGTTAACTCCGTAAGCAGCCGGCCTAACGCCGCCCCGCCTGCAACGCCGCCTGCCCAGGCAGCCGCCGCAAAGCAGCCCCAACCGGGCAGCAACGCCAGACCGAATACTCCGGCCACACAGGCAGCCGCCGCAAAACAACGCCAGCCGGGCAGCGCCGCGCGGCCGAATACGCCGGCAGCCCAGCCAGCGGCTGAAAAACAAGCCCAACCAGGCAGTAACGCCCGGCCTAATACCCCCGCTGCACAAGCAGGCGATACCAGGCCGTCCAAACCAGGCGCCAATGGCCGATCAAATAGCCCCGCCGCGCAAGCAAGCCAGCAAGCGGTTCAACAAAAAGCAGCCCAGGCAGCCCAGCAAGCCCAACAGCAAAAAGCTGCACTACAGGCACAACAACAAAAGGCCGCACAAAGCGCTCAACAGGCGGAACAACAAAAAGCAGCACAGCAGGCACAAAGCGCGCAACAACAAAAGGCGGCACAAAGCGCGCAACAAGCACAGCAACAAAAAGCTGCGCAGGCAGCACAGCAAGCCCAACAGCAGAAAGCAGCACAACAGGCGCAACTCGCGCAACAACAAAAAGCAGTACAAGCTGCACAGCAGGCCCAGCAACAAAAGGCAACCCAGGCAGCGCAGCAAGCCCAACAGCAGAAAGCAGCACAAGCTGCACAGCAGGCCCAGCAACAAAAGGCAACCCAGGCAGCGCAACAAGCCCAACAGCAAAAAGCAGCACAGGTAGCGCAGCAAGCTCAACAGCAAAAAGCTGCACTACAGGCCCAACTTGCTCAACAACAAAAAGCAGCGCAAGCTGCGCAGCAGGCCCAGCAACAAAAGGCAGCACAGTTAGCTCAACAGCAAAAAGCAGCGCAGCAGGCGCAACAACAAAAGGCGACACAAGCAGCACAGCAAGCCCAGCAGCAAAAGGCGGCACAGCAACAGCAAAAGGCGGCCCAACTGGCGCAACAGGCGCAGCAGCAAAAAGCGGCACAGCAAAGGGCCGCACAGCAGCAAAAGCAGAAACCGAAACCTGCGCCCCCTACCCCCCCGAATCAACGCTGATAAAAGTTGATACATTAACAAAAGAAAGTACCCGGTCAAAAAGAAAGGTAAAAATAAGGCCGAAAAACTCTCGCAGTGTTCCGGCCCTAAATCTACCTATGAAAAACAGCCCATTGGGAGGGCATAAATAATAAGTCAAAATAAGTGCCAGTTGCTAACTTCCCGTAATAGTGCCTCACAGCGGCTATATATTCAAAAAAAGATAATTTATCGTAGAAATAGTTTCCTACAAAACGGGTGTAAATTACCCGTACTAAAAATCTTTCGCAAAAAACTAAATATTGCGCATCCTTTTTATTGATTTTAAACTTGTTATACTTTAATTTTATCGGCTGATAGTGGCTGTAATCGATTCGATTATTACCCGTCTGAACTAACACCTGTAATTTAAGATAATAAACCTGTAAACTATCAGGCGATATAGTTGTTATACCCTCATGGATTACAATGTTTATTTATTAGCAACCGATCCGAACAATTCCTGCAGGGATATTATTCACTCAAGGGATACACACTTAAAGATCAGGGTTTTTTGTCTCGACAAGGAGCTTTTTAGCCCCGACATCAATGAAATACAGCTCTATGGCTACGCCGAAGGCCAGCTATACGCTTTTGAGACCATAAATATAATTGCTGAAGATGCACTGGATGTGGTAGGCGCTATACAGTGGTATGCCGAATACATTAATTTCCCGGAAATGGAAATATTGCCGGATGATCCGCGGGAGGGCAAGCATATCGCCGTTTAGCTACCAGCAGGGCCTTTAAAAAAAATAAAAATACCCGCACCATTTTCCGGATTTCAGGGAAATATAAATGACAGACCCATTTTAATTTTTCAAAAAGACTAACTTCGCAAAAGGCAAACACAACTGATTAATAAGCAAATACAGGGCTTTAACGCATCTGGAAGTAACAATACTACTGTTTCGGGACGGCCGGAAATACATTAACAAAATTGTTACCCTAAACAACCTATGTTTTTGCCACTTTTACAAACCATTTTGAATAACCGGGCTTTTATCAATTAATCATGATGCCAGGGTATTTTGATCGGTTTTTGGTGAAATACCTGTTTATGAGATTTTATTTAAAAAAATACAAATCATACTGTTTTTAAAATGACCAATAGTTCTTTTAATACTAATACCTTGCGCTACCTAATTCTAATTGCCGGTTTGTTCTGTACTGCAACGAGGGGTTATGCACAACGTAAAACCCGGCAAGATACCACCCAAAAAAGTGTGGTGGCCCCTATTGTTGTACCTGACACTACTAAAGTCAATTTGCTTTTGCCTGTTACCGTAAAGGACACCAGTAAAAACGGCGCCAGCCAATATTTAACACTGCAGCAATGTATTGAGTACGCCATGCAGCACCAGCCTGGTTTAAATATAGCAACCATAAATATAGATGTCGCCAAAACAACTAATGCGATAAACCTCGCGGGCGCTTTGCCGCAGGTGAACGCATCGGGCGATCTGATACATTATATCCAGCAATCTCAAAACAATTCCCCGGCAACAAATACCGGAACAGGCGCAACCACGCAACGGCAATCATACACCAATACATTTATTCCGGGTATAGCGGTAAGCCAGTCGATTTTTAATCCCAGCCTGTTATATGCTTCCAAAAGCGCCCCTTTATATGTTAAACAGGCGCAGCAAGCTACAGACAGCACTAAAATTTTCCTGGTTGCAGCTGTAAGTAAATCCTTTTACAGCTTACTGCTTACGCTTGAACAGATCAATGTTTTGAAAGAAGACACTGCCCAGTTCGGCAAAAGTTTAAGGGATGCTTATCACCAGTACAGAGGCGGCATTGTTGATGAAACGGATTACGAGCAGGCTGAAATCACGTTAAATAATACAATGGCCCAGTTAAAGCAGGCCCTTGAAAATGTTGTTCCGCAATATGCCACGTTGAAGCAAAACATGGGTTTCCCGCCCGAAAAGCAATTTAATGTTGTTTTTGATACATTAGAGATGATGAAAAGCATCCATTTTGATACCACCGAGCAGCTGCAGTATGAAAAAAGGATCGAATTCCAGTTATTAA
>Ga0206794_1052_pt1 | contig 33039 bp, 15 predicted proteins | sample Alteio_BWOrgCont_70_FD_152877 | JGI IMG/M metagenome (GOLD analysis project Ga0206794, IMG submission 152877) | Enriched cells from forest soil in Barre Woods Harvard Forest LTER site, Petersham, Massachusetts, United States -... | ecosystem: Environmental > Terrestrial > Soil > Temperate forest >...
AAAGCTGAAGGCGGCGACACCATTCACGTCACCGGCGGCGACTACCTCGGCAAGCTGCGCTCCGGCAAGTGGAAGATTCTGATCCGCAACCTCACGCTGCTCGGCGGTTACGATGCCGGGTTCACCGAGCGCGATCCATGGAAGAATCCCACCCGCTTTGTCCTCGACGAGCAGGAGCGCGCCAAAGGCGTACCGGACGGCACGGTCCTTGCATCGGAAGAGGCAAGCGACGGTCTCGTCCTCGATGGCTTCATCTTCGACGGCGCCACCTACAACGCCTACGCGCAAAGCGGAGCGCTCGATCTTCGCAACTCGCCCCTGGCTCCGCTGGTGGACCTTCGTGGCGGCCGGGCTCCCATCACAGTGCGCAATTGTGTGTTCCTTAACGCTTCGGGCGCCGCCGTCAGCATCGCATGTCCGTTTGGGGTCTTCGAAAACAACCTCGTGCTCAACACCAGCGGCTGGTCACTGAGAATTCAGGCCGATGGCCCCGGCCCCTGGACCATTCGTAACAATACGGTTCTGTTTGCGTGTGATCCTACGCCGCGTGCGGGCACCGGGCAGTCCAGTTCCGACGGCACCCTGGTTCAACTCAACGGGCGTGCGGTAATCGACATTAACTCGAACATCTTTGCATTCGCCGACAACTTCGGTGTGCGCTCTACGGTCCCGCAGCAGAATGCATCGTATGACAGGAATGTATTCGCGGCCAATCTTTACAATCATCTGACCGACACGCAGTACCTGTGGACCGATAGCTCGGACTGGGATAGGCGCGCCGTTGCTGATTCGGGGTTTGCATCCTTCAGCGGAAATACGCTGGAACTTCCCAAGCTGCCGGTCGATCCTGGATTCGCGGATGCCGTGCTGGAACGGCTGTTTGCGCTTCCGTCGCGCATCTCTACCGATGAGTGGAAGACATTCGCAACTCAAATCGGTGCATCGGCACGCCCCGCCACTGCGAAAGATCCTGCCGCTGCGGAACCAGCCAAGCCCGCGCCGGCAACGCCTTCGACTGCTTCAGGGCCATCGTCGCTGAGCGATCTGCTTGCCAGTCTGAGCAGCATGAAGACGCAGATCAAGGAGATTGAATCGCATAAGCCGGCCCCGGTCGTGGAGCCAGTCTATTGTCCCGTCTTCGATTGGAAAAAGGCGCTCGCTCTGGCCCAGGGCACTCCGGCCGACAGCCCGGGCGCTCACAGGCCGAAGCTGGCGGTGTCTTTCGCCGCACCTCGATCGCAGGTGAGCGTCGAGTATACTCCGATCACTCCTGAAGCGATCGACGCCGATCACGCCGCGCTCGACAACAAGGCCGTGGAGCTGGAGGTCACGGAAGCCCGTTCTTCCTCCTCCAATCCGTCTCTCTATCCCGCCGGTACGACGAGCGACGACTATGTCGCCTATTCAGTGGCCACACCGGGGGATGCGACTCACACCCGCATCGCCATCATCGTCAAGCTCGATACCGCCGTGAGCAAAGTACTCGACCGTACCACTCCGACCGACAAGCTCCGCATCCGCGGAACTGCGCGGGTGCCAGGTAACCCGAGTGCGCTGTCGATCGTGGTTGATAGCGCGGAGGCTGTGGAGAGCTGACCCCGGCGTCGAAAAGCCAACCGAAATTGGTTGAGATTTGAAAGACTGACCGGCTCGGCACGTAGCTGTGCGGGCCGGCGAGGAGGACGCAATGGGAGCGTATGTGTATCGCATCGCGGAGTTGAACGATCTGCTGGGGCAGGTTCCACAGGCCGCCAATGACGCGATTAATCAGAATTTCGCCGCACTCGTCAAACAGTACGCCGACATGCGCCAGAGCGCGATGAACGACCTGGTTGATTTCATGGCCAAGGCCAGCGCCGGCAACCTTGGAACCCAGTCGAAGTGGCAATCGCGTATCGCGCGCCTGCGATCTGACTACCACGACTTGTTCACACGGGCCGCCAGCGACGTGATGCTGCCGCCGGCACACCAGCTTTTTTGGGCGACCGCTCTCGACGCCGAAGAGAGGTTCTTCGACACCCTCTCGAAGGTTGTTACACCGCAGCGCATGGATGACCTTCTGCAGCACCAGGACAACCTGTCGAAGTTGTTCGGCGCCCTGCAGGACACCTGGACCTATCTGCTGTCGGAGAACGACGGGATCCAAGACGATGAAATGCGGATTGTCCAGGATCTGGACAGGATGGTCCAGGAAATCCTCTCGGAACTGGATAACTATTGGAGCAAGACACTCGACTATTATGGACGGCTCTCTGACCAGATCGCGAAAGAGATCGACTACCTCAAGACAGCGCTTAAAGAGGCGCTGGGCCGGCTGGCAGAAGCGGGAGCCGCGCTCGTCGAAATGGTCAAATCGTGGTTCATCGATCAAAATGTCAAGCCCGATGGAACGCCGCCTGAAATCGATGGTCCCGCCACAGCGGCTCTTGAACACATGAAGATGATGGCCGACGCCGCCGCTGAAACAGCCCGCAAATACAGGGAAATGATCAGATCGTATCAAGACCTGGTGATCCGGCAGAAAGGGAGCGTCCTCACGATGTTCAACGCGACCAGAAAACAAGTCGATGATTTCCTTCGTTCCAATGGCATCGGCCAGGCCCAGGCATTCCTCGATCAGGCCAAGGCCGGCCTTGATTACTGGATTTCCGGCCTGCCCACATCGTGTCAGAGAGACGACGGTGCGGTTTTCCGAAACGACATCAATCAGAAGCTCGACATCGTGTTCAAGCGAACGAAGGAGCTCGACGATCAGTTCAAAGCCAAATTCCAGGGCGCTCTGCTTTCGCCACTAAGCAACGAAACCGTCGAAACCATGGTGCGGCACCAAATATTCAAGGAACAATTCGACAAAATCAAGGACCGGGACTTGCCCAGGAGGCTTCAGGACATACAGGAGGAACTGCCTCAGCAACTGATCAAAATCGATGACCGTCTGCGCGAGCTGGTTGAATCTGTTCCAGATACCGACGGCTTGCCCGACGACGTCCGTGAACTCGCAAGATCGATGACCGGTGACTTTCGAGCCTATCTCCGCGAACGAATCAAGACCCAGATCGAAAGCCTGCTCCCGATCATCGACGATCTCAAAAAATCAATGACTCCGTCCAATCTCGACACCGACCTCAATCGCCAGGAACTGGAGGGCATGTTGAATTGATGGGGGCGCTGGTTGCCTGTGAAGCGGGAGGGAGCATTTCAACGGCATGATCCGCACGGGTCTGGAGCTCGGTTGGATTTCTTCTTGGTTGAAGAGATTCCTTTTCTGCGCCGGCATGGACAAGAGTGGTGTTGGGGCCGGTCTCTGTGAAGTCGGACACCTCTTAAGTCCGCATGGAGTTTTCAACTGGCGATTGCCATCTGGGGTCCGAACCCGGCTGGCTGAAACATCAATTCGCCAGGCGACTATTCACTCACGCGGATTGCCGCATCGAAGTGCGCCAATTGCCTTACCAGATCCTGGCCCGTCTACCCTTACTTATCCAGATCTCTTCCAACCAAGCGATACTTCCTGCAACTTCCCTCGTAGCCTTTGATTCTTCATGAGAAGTTCGGCGATCATCATTCGCAAGCTGCACCGTCAGTAACATTCATACAAGACCCTTTCTGATCTTCTTGCAAATCGACTCTTTTGCATTCCGCAATACCAGCGTTCCTGCTCATGGGAGCGCAAACATCGAGAAGACATGTGTGAGGACATAAAGTCGTTGCAAAAACAAGTGATAGAAGACACTTTATGGCGACCGTGGCTGCGTGAGCGGACCCCATTCAACGCTATGCTTTGTAGTATCGTGATAATCGCACCACGCCATTGCCGGTAGCTGGGCTCCCGCGGCTGCCGCTGCTGGCGCCAACTTACAACTCGATCTGAGCATCGGGACTATGATCGACTTACGCTTGGCGCTACATCAGCTCGTCGATAAACGAGTGCACCACATCCGGCGGGATGCGAGTGTTCCCCTCGACCAGCGGGCCCCCGTCGAGCACCGGTTCAGCCGCGTGTAGTGCCGGCACATCGGCGCGCTCGAAGAACTTGCCTATGGGGATCTCCTCACCCCACAAGAGCGATCGATCCACCGCCTCCGTCCAGTCCGTGGCGTCGTACGCTGCATCGTCCTCCAGCTTCTTTACACGTGGACGGAACCATTGGTAGGTATTGTCATGGTTATAGGTGACGCACGGGCTGAATACGTCGAGGAACGAGAAGCCTTTGTGCTGGATGCCCTGCTTGATCAGCTCGGTCAAATGCTTCTGCTCGCCGCTGAAGCCTCGTGCGACGAATGTGGCGCCCGCCGAGAGAGCAAGTGTGATGGGGTTGAGCGGGGTTTCGATATTGCCGAAGGGCATGCTCTTGGTCTTCATGCCCAGGCGGCTGGTGGGTGACGTCTGCCCGGTGGTGAGGCCGTAGATCTGGTTGTCCATCACGATGTATAGCAGATCGACGTTTCGGCGCATGGCGTGAACAAAGTGGCCTGCGCCGATGCCAAAGCCGTCGCCATCGCCACCCGTCACCAGCACGGTGAGTTCGTGGTTGGCAAGCTTGACGCCGGTGGCCACGGGAAGCGAACGGCCATGCAGCGTGTGCATGCCATAAGTATTGATAAAGCCTGGGAAGTTGGACGAGCACCCGATGCCGCTGATCGTGCACACGCGGTGATTCGGAATCTGAAGATCGACGAGCGCCTTCTGCACCGCAGCGAGCACGCCGAAGTCGCCGCAACCAGGGCACCAGTCGGGATCGACCTTGCCCTTGAGATCGGCCAACACCATCTGCCGGGGAGCTGCTATGTCAGTTGCCATTGTCTCTACTCCTCACACCATGACTTCGTGGGTTGGCACGGAAAGCGTGGTCGTGCCGGCAAGCTGCTCCTGAACCGCTTCGACAATGTGGTGCGGCAGGAACGGCTCTCCGTCGTACTTCCGGATATGCCCGTGGGGGACGAAGCCGTTCTCGCTGCGCAGATAGCGTGCGAACTGGCCGCTGTAGTTGTTCTCTATGATAATGGTGTGTCTCGCGCCGCGCAGAATGTCGAGGATCAATTCACCGTGCAGTGGGACCAGCCAGCGGATCTGCAGCTGGTTGGCAGTGATGCCCTGCTGGGCAAGCCGCATGCGTGCCTCGCGGATTACGCCGTCCGTCGAGCCCCACCCGATCAGCGTCACGGCGGCATCGTGCGGCCCCTGCAGCACGGGCGGCGCCACCGCGGCCTCGATGCCCGTAACCTTGCGCATTCGTTTCTCCATCATGGCGCGACGTTTGGTGGTGTTGGTGTACTCGTCGCTGATGAGCACGCCATCCTCATCGTGCTCGTCGCTCGACACAACATGAATGTACCCGGGCAGTCCGGGGATCGCGCGTGGCGACACCCCGCTCTCGGTGATCTTGTAGCGCTTGTAGTCGTCGTGGACACCCGCGCCATTGGAGGTGATCAACTTGCCGCGATCGATTGGCGGGTTGAAGTCCAACAGTTTGGGGTCGACCGTGAGTCGCCCCTCGGAAAGCAGCAGATCGCACAACACGATTCCCGGACATTGGAAGCGGTCGACGACGTTGAAGATCTCGGGAATAAGCGTGAAACAGTCCCCGATATCCAATGGCGCTGCGATCACGCGAGGGTAATCGCCAAATGCGGCGCCTAGCACTTGCCACAGGTCGCCCTGCTCGGTCTTGGTTGGCACTCCGGTCGACGGGCCAGCGCGTTGGCAGTCGATCACCACAATCGGGATCTCCGCCATGGCCGACAGGCCCAGGCCTTCACTCATCAGCGCAAAGCCACCACCTGAAGTGGCGCACATAGCGCGAACTCCTGCATGGGCCGCCCCGATAGCCATATTGACGACGCCGATCTCGTCTTCCACTTGACGCACCATGATGCCCGCCTCGCGCCCGTGCGCCGCCATCCAGTGCAGCACGCCGGTCGCGGGGCTCATGGGGTAAGCGCAGTAGAACTTCACGCCTGCGGCGGCACCGCCCATCGCCAATGCGATGTTACCGCTCAGCACTGCGTAGCGGTTCTCTGTCTTGGGCAGCGGGTCACGAAAAGGCTGGAAGTTCGTGGCGGCATACTCAAAGCCGACCCGCGCAAGGTCGACATTCTCTTTCACCACCGCTTCGCCCTTCCTGCCGAACTGATCGACCAACACGCTCTCGAGCGACTCAAAACCGACGCCCGCCATACGAAGGGCCGCGCCCATGGCGAGTGTGTTTTGCGCGACCTTGTTGCGGGTGATGTCTGCCATTTTGCTCACCGGCAACGCGCAGAGTTGCCTGCCGTCCGCAGGTGTGCCCGGATGTATCGTGTCGGAGTTATAGATGCACGCGCCGCCCGCAGTAAGTAAGCGCAGGTGGCGATCCATGGTGTCCTGATTGAGCGGGATAAGCAGATCGATCCCATCTCCCAGGCTCATAACCTCGTTGGCACTGGTGCGGATGGTGAGAAAAGTGTGACCGCCGCGAATGATCGATTGATAAGCGTTGTAGGCGTTCAAATGCAGCCCGCGTCGGCTAAAGATTTTTGCGAAGATGTCGCCCGGAGTGGCGATACCCTGACCGGCCGCACCGCCAATACCGATGGCGAAGGTCTGGCTCATAAGAACCTCTTCTTGAGAACCTCTTCTTGCGAGAGCCGAAAGCCGCTGGAGTCGTTGGTACTCGCACTCGGGCGCGCCGGGAATTTGCGCACCGCGGGTGGGCACCCCAGGCCAGCCGCGCAGGACAGGCTTCAGAGGGCTTCTGCATCGCACCAGGATACCTGCTTATCGAAAACCGTTCCGCAGGACTTCCACGTGGCTTTCCCGGGCAGCAACAAGCATACACCGAACTCTTTCCCCCTTGCCGGCGACTCATGCGACTTCCCTGGAGCCTGTTCTTAACTTGAGCGGTGATATGGAGGAGTTTGGCGAGCTTGAGTTTGGCCCAGGTGACCTTCAAACCAGCGAGGGTCTTAGGGTCGAGCGGCGATAGAGTTTACGTCGGCTACACTTGAATCTTCTTCGTGGCAGGCATACGGTGAAAGACAGCGGAGGTGACCCATGGCATATGTCATTGCCGAACCCTGCATCGGGACAAAGGACACCGCCTGCGTCGATGCCTGTCCCGTGGATTGCATACACCCCAAGAAGAACACGACCTATGACGACGGGCGGACCACATTCGACGAAGTTCCCCAGCTCTACATTGATCCAATGGAATGCATCGATTGCGGCGCCTGCGTTCCCGTCTGCCCCGTCTCGGCGATTTTTGCAGTGGATGACCTGCCCGAGAAGTGGAAGCAGTATACGGAACTGAACGAAGGCTACGTCAACGCTGGCAAATTCACGCCCGAAGAGTACGCCAAGCACCAAGTCAAGTAGTCCTGACCGGCTCACCCCCGAATCACTTCCGGAAGTATCGCCAGATTCGGAACAGGGTGGGGCGGTGACTGGCATAGAATCGCCAGAGAAACGGCCAGTAGTTGTTGGTGGCGCCGGTCTATCTTCGCACGGCCCGGGGCGCCAAGCCCTTCATACACGCCGCTCCAGGGCACAAAGTTTGCTTCCGCCCGCCCGCGCTGAGCTTCTTCGAGTAGGGTAGTGAACCCCTGCGACGTTGGGAACATAGAAGGGGATTGGACTTCCTTGCGGTTCAAAACACGGTATTTGCCAACTACTACGGACTACCCGCTATTAGTCGATCATCGAGAGGAGTGGAAGGTGGGCTACAGAGTTGTGCAGGGCACGCTGGAGATGCTGATTCTAGATTAAAGACGCTGGCGTTAGAACCCATGTATGGATACGGCGTCGCAACGCGCATCGAGCAGGTGAGCCAGGATGTATTTCGCGTCAATCCAGGATCGCTGGTTCTGAGCGGAAAAATGGATTACCACCGGAATCGGGCGACCAGCGAACAGCAGCAGGCAATAATCGGAACTACGTCACTATCTGTTTGTTTGCAGGTTTTCTGCCGGATGCCTCCTCAAAAGTCCGGCAGTGCTTTGATCGTGTTCGCGTCAATTGGCCGATAAAAGCGGGTGCGGTCTGCATAGCGCTCACAGTGGATCCAATTCCGACGCGACGGTTGACTAATTGGTCGATCGCAACTCTCTTGATGATTCTCGCTACCGCTGCGAGGCGGGCACCAGGGCGGCGGTCAGACTTTGTGCGTACCAACGCGAAAGGTAGTCATTGGGATGCAGTGGATCATTCAGGCAATCTTTTGGTGCTTTGGCTGCAAAAACAGCTCCGCTGATCGCAGTCATGTCGATGAGTTGCACTCCTGGACCTATCAGTGCTCTGAGTTTGGAGTCATATTCAGTCACATTGTCCCAGTAGATGTTATCAGCAGCGTAAGCCGGATCGAAACGCATCGTTGAAACCAGTAGAAATTCCGCCTTCGGATTTCCTGATCGAACTGTCTGGATGATCGAGGAAACGTTGCCAGCGAAGGTATCAGGAGATACGCTCCAAAAATCGTTCTGTCCAAAGGCGATTACAACCAGATCGGGTTCGAGCGATGCGACCATTCGCTGGGCCATGCCTTTCGCCCAGTCTGAATCCGCACCACTCTGCGAGGAGTTGTAGAGGGTAATATTCGTGTCTCTGTAGACCTGCTGCAGCTGTCGAGTGAACAGATCGATCCATGGCGCCTGAAAAGGAGCGATTCTAAATATCTGGCTGGAGCCAATACCAAATGTAATGCTGTCACCGTATGCGACGATCTTCAGCGGGGCGTGCGCAGAGAGTTTCTGCATCGTGTTTGGCAGGTTCGCGCCAACATAACTTTGCGCCGGGCCTGACCATGCATCGCTATGCTCATAAGTCACCAGAACCTGTTTGCCGCCGATGATGTTCCATTTCAAATCGCCTCCAAGCAGATCGGTATCTTTAACCTGGGTCATTCGCGAATTCGGAGTGCTTGTCAAACTCCGTCCCGCAGTGGTGAAATCTACGCCCTCACGGTAGTGCGTGATTGTGCTATAGTCTGTCACCGACAAGATGCGAGTCGGCTGGAACATGAGTGTTCCCGAAGCAGGCTTTCCATTCTGGGAAAACATCAGGACCGCTTCGTTGGTCACGACATTTCCTTTCCAGAAGGGCCTCATCATCTCGCTCAGTTCTTCGGTGTCTTTCAACGCGGGATCGATTTCCTCATAGACCTCCAACTTGACCTGATCGACGAGCACAGTTGCAAGAGGATCGTTCTTCGAGACTTCGATTTCCACGCTGGCAGTCAAGGGATGCGGCTTGAAATAGTCGCTCAGTTCGCCTCTTTGCTTGCCGGGTTTTATGTCTCTCAAGGAATCGAGCGTCATGAGTTCCCTGCCATCCTTGTCAAGAAAACGCACGGTTAGTTTTCCGGCTCCTGCAGGCGTCGAGTCGATCAGCGCAGAGACCATCATGTGGTTATCGCTTCCAACCGCGATGCGCTGCGTGACCGAGCCTGCGCCCGGACCGATCCGGAGTGAGGCATGACCCTCAAGTGGCGTGCTCGTCTCTACCGAGACGTCACCTGTCGCCTTCCACGACGTGAGACCGTTTTCGAAGTCTCCGTTAACGGTGACAGTTCTCGCCCTATCAGCCGCGAATGCCAGAGGTTGGATCACCAGCACAAACGGGGTTGTAGCAAGTATGAGTTGCAGCGCTTTTCGAATCATTTGCGACTTAGTACTGTACCAGGTAGAGCTGCCCATCGAGGGTAATCGGATCCTTCTCCGCGGAATGAAAGCGCAGCGTAAGTGGCTTGGATGGAGCAAGGCTTGACGCGTCAATTTCTCCGACGGCCCAGCTCATGCCACTCCAAATAATCTTGTCGTAGTCGATCTTGACCGGGATCGAGTGGCCTTCCTGCTCAGCCGAGATTGCGAAGACTTTGCCCATGTTCTCTCCCGACGGCGGACCGCCTGCCCAGGTGCGGCGAATGAAGCCTTCAGGGGTTTTCTCGCGGATGACGACACGGAGTGTTTTATGGGAAGGTGGCTGGATTGTGGCCTCAATTGAGCCCTTTTCGATGGACCGGAAAACTACCGCGGCTGGTTCAATTGTTCGTGGGATCACGACGTCATCCTGAATTCCAAAGTCGTATCGGATGCCCGCATAATCGCCGTACCCGACCATCGCCATCTGACCCGGTCCCAGAGTGATCTGGTTCCCAGTGAGTTTCGGGACGAATCCCGCATCGCGAAACTGGACGCGCCCAACGCCCAGCGCGCGCTGATTGAAGACGAGCCGTGGCAATTTCATATTTATGACGCTCTGCGCGGGATTGACGACTACGTAAACCGCTCCCCGCGCCGTGACGCCGCCGAATCCATATGGTTCAATGTCGCCGGGGATACCACCGAAGGTGTGGATGCGCCCGAGACCTTGCAATTCGAAGAAGAGCGATTGCGCCCGCGCCATCCACTGGGCATCTTTGCCTTGGATCAGTTCGAGGTTCCCGTGCACCGTATTCACCCAGCCGCCGCGTGCCATCATGAGCAAATAAGCGCCCTTCCACGCGTTCATGCCGCGGTAATAAATGGTTCCAGTCTTGCCCAACATGAAGCCCGTCGAGTCGATGCGCTCGAGCGGAAATCCCAACTGCTCGAAGCGACGCACCATGTGATCGCTATAGATATCCATAGAGCGCCAGAAGTTGGCCTCGGGAACATCTGAAGGCCGTGGGTCTCCGGTATATTGCATTTGGAATACTTCAAGCCAGCGCAGGTCGGTGGGATCGTGGAAGGGCAAATGCGTTATGGTGTTGTCGAGATCACCACCGAAACCATTGAAGGCAATGAGAACCGCTTCCGGATTCTTTTGTCGAAAGGCGCTTAAGGCATCGCGAAAAGCTGCAGCATTGCGCTCCCTTATCTCCGCTTTGGAGAGTTTCGCGGCGGTAGCGGGACTTGCAGCAGTAAGGTCTACAAAGTCGAATTTGAACATTCGAATGCCACGGTCGTACCAGGACTGCAAAACGTTCATGAAGTCGGGCAGGAAGCCTCCCTCAAAGAACGACATGGCACCGCCGTCTTTGTTGAGTGAGTCTTTCCACGCAGGTGCAGCCTGAATTTTGACCAGCGTATTTGTGCTGAACCACAATCCAGGAAGCACGCCGTTTGCCTGGCATTTCTTGATCCATGCATCGGGACCATTGGGCCAGTTTGGCTTCCGCCAGTCACGATAGCCACCCTCGGGAGCGAACCAGAAGGCGTCCATCATGTAGTAATCGAAGCGCACACCCGCTCGTTTGAGACGCAGAAGTTCGTCCAGTTCCTTCATGGCGAGCGTCTCAGTGAGCGGAATGTTGTCAGAGAGTTCGTCGTACGAAGACCAATTGTTGTAAACGGAGATTGGCGCCTGGAGCGCGGGCGGAAGCCGCTCATTCTGCGCAAACGTAATGGCCGCAGCCATTGTTGCCGCAAGGGAAAAAGTTGCCGCAGCCAGCATCGATCGATGAATTCTCTGGCGCCAGTTCCGGATCATTGCTTCTCCTCCAAGGGGGACGGCTGTTGCATATGCGCGTATTGAGGCGCTCCGAGGCGGGCACGAACCGCTCCGCCTAACGCTGCGGCATCTTGGAAACCGTGCCATTCAAGCAGAGGAGTTCCTGAAGAGGTAAGAAGTCGGATCACTCCTGCGGAAGCTTTGGCGGGAGTCTTGTAATCGTACCGCAGAACCCCCGGGTACACATCTTCAAGGTCACGCAGTGCATTGACCTCAAGGCCTACTGCACTTCTGCTATGCGGGTGTATCAGGACCTTCAGTCTGTCGGGACCGTACTGACCAGCCAAATCGCGCAACACCACCAACTGAGCTCGGGCGCTGGGTGCAAGTAAACCATCGACATCGATATCGATATCAATATACGCCTCGATGCGCAAGGCTTTTACGACCGTCGGAAGCGGAATATGAACAACCCTGCTTTCCGATTCTTTGCCCACTGCTTGCAGTGCTGCGAGAGACGCATCGTGGAGATCGCCGAGGGTAAACAGTGGGGTTCCCGCAAGATTGTATGTATTCGCAGAGGGAGCGAACTGTGCGTTGCTGCGATAGATGTGCGGAGTGGTGGACGTGATTCGATTGTGCCGGAAGTAGACTGGGGAATCTGGTATCAAGGCGTCGTTCACGATCGCGGCAGCGTCGGCGACGGGAGGGTTCCACTGGATGGTATTGTTCTCGAATTCGAGCCCCTTGATTGGGCCGTCATTCCATGTATGAAGGTAAACCGCCCCTTGCAGTGCCGCCAGTCGAGGACTCAGACCGTTATCGATACATAGATTGTCACGCACCGCGCTTTCGCTTGTTGTATATCCTGCCGCAAAGACTGCCACGCAATATCCCTGCGTATCGTGCGCATAGTTACGCTGCACGGTGTTGCGTGTGTTATCCCAGTCGATGTCATACGCCCCACCATCGACGCCCGGGCTGTCAGTGAGATATGCTTCGTTGTCTTCCACCGTGCAGTTTGTGCAAGTCCAAGTCCAGATTGCATTCGGCGTGCCGACTTCCTGCGTTGGCTGCATACCTGTCTGCCAGGCCGCACTCGTCTTAATCGATCCGTCCTGGTCGCGAAAAAGTATGATCCCGTCGCCAAACACGTCGTGGACGGTCGAGTTGCGGACCTCGATCTGACGGTTCAGAGGCGCATCCGGTGTGTAGGCATAGTTGCCGCCGCCAATCAGGATGCCGGCCCACTGGTTGGTGTGTGCTGCGTCCACGCCATCCACAAGGACATCATTGAACACGGCTGCCGCACTGCTAGGTCCTACAACCACAAGGCCGTTGTCCTTGTTCTTCAACGCGCCTCCGGTCACATCATGAACGTAGAGGTTCTTCAGGTAAATATGGTGCAACAAACCTTTGTCGCCGCTCACGAAAATGCCATATTCGTCCGCGCCGGACAGATCGAGCGAGTCGATCTGCCAATACTCCTGGTTGAAGAGGAGCAATATCTGACGTTCCATTGGAGGGGCAACGATACGTGGACGCAAACCGTGCCCATAAGCGGTGAGACGAATCGGCCAGCCTTCACTTCCGGAACCCTGGGGAGCAAACCCGCCACGACACACTGTACCCCGGGCAAGCGCGATCTGATCACCCGGCTGGAAGGGATGAGCCAGCGCATCGGTCAGCTTGTTCCATGGGTGCGATCTCGATCCATCGCCGGGAGAGGCAGAAGAGCAGTCGATGAAGTACGAGTGCGCAGCTACTGCCGGAACGCTCTGCGCGAATACATGACCAACTGGAGCGAATGATGAGGACGAAAGAACCAATACGACCAACGCGACCCAGCCCGCCACGCTCCGCTTGGAACCGGGGAAAAAAACAATCATTCGAGAAACCCTCAGGTGTCAGAAGACGAATAAGCGTCAGAAAGAATTGCCGGGGCGGCAACCGCTTGAACGGTTGCCGCTCCGGCAGGTTAGACAATCACAGCTTGCGCCAACCTAGAAGATGAACTTGGCGGCAAGTTGCATCAGTCGATTGGAACCGGGCAGGACGCTATTGATTTGCCCGAAAGTAGCAAGGTTCCCGGCGTCTGCCTGCGGATTCGAGAGATGCACGGTGTTGCTGGTGTTGAATGCCTCGGCACGGATCTGCACGGTGTACTTGCTCTCGATGGAGAAGTCCTTTGCAAGCGACGAGTCGAGGTTGACGTAGGCGGGTCCCACGACAATGTTACGACCCGCGTTGCCGGGGAGTGTGGAGTTCCCCTGGAGATCAGCTGGAATGCTGAATGCCGCGGTGTTGAACCACTGGAGATAGTTCTGCTTATCGCGAGGCAGACTCGGATCGCCGGTTACATCGGGCCTCAGCCCAGGCAAACCAGAGTTGGGGTTGGCGCCGCGGACCACGTTCACCGGAGTGCCAGTTTGCATCTTGAGGATTGGGCTATACCGCCAGCCGCCGAGAACAGCGTTGGCAATTGTTCCCAAGCTGGACCCGATGGCCTGGCCCCGGCCAAAAGGCAGGCTGTAGGAGCCACTCAAGATAAAGTTGTGACGCAGGTCCGAGTCGGAGCTGGCCCACTCGCTCTTGAGGTCGTAGGGATTTTGAGGGCTGTCGTTGTTGGAGCCCAAGTTGAACGGCGCGGGGCCATTATCCATGCTGTGACCGTAAGTGTAGCTGGCCAGGTAGCTAAGGTTTCGGGATGCCTGCCGGGTCAACTTCACCTGCAAGGAGTTGAATGCGCTGACGCCCGAGTCAGTCAGATACTGGATTTTGCCGAGGTTGCTGTTGATCAGGCCGTCCGATTGGGTTGCAGGGTCGACATTGATGTCGCCAACCTCATAAGAGAGATGACGGCTGAGAGCGCCAACAAATGCAACATCGATTGACGTGGTGTTGTTCAGCTGCCTCTGGACTGCGAGGTTATACGATCCCGTCGTTCCGGTCTTGATGGTCGGATTGACGGCGTATGTGGTCGCGAGACTTCCATTCGCCAGCGTAGACGGATCGATTACGCCCGAGGATGGAATGTTGATGGCTGTGCTGCGATGCACACCAGTGTCCAGCTGGTATTGCCACGGGTCGGTACTGGAGGCTGGTCCGTTATAGACCCAGTTGGTGTAGGCGGCCTGCTGGGCCCATGGGGCGTTTTTCGTGAGGAAGTCTTCGCGTCCGTCGTTCTCAGGAGAGTAGAAGAGGGCTCCTCCGGCGCGAACAACTGTTTTGGGGCCGATGCTGTAGGCGAAGCCCAGGCGGGGCGAGAATTGGTTCTTGCGCGACTGAACGAGGCCATTGGAAGCACCCGCGCGTCCGGCCAGAAGAATGTTGCCGCTGGCTACGTCATAGTTCGACATGTAATTGTTCGCCTCGGTCCAAGGATTCTGGAACTCGTAGCGAAGGCCGTAGTTGAGCGTCAGATTGTGCGTGATTCTGAAGGAATCCTGGGCATAGTAATCCAGATTCCAGCTCTTCGTGTGGGGATTGGTCAGCTGCAGGCCCATATCTACGTCCGTCGGCAACCCGAGAACAAGGTCGGCCAAATCGGATCCGCCGGCCCAGTTATATGCGCCTGGGATGTAGGTGTAGTAGAAATTCGACGTCTCGGCATAACCAAAGCTGCCGAAGTAGTCAAACCCGGTTGGGAAGAGCGAGAAGTTGGGGTGCGAGTTCAACAGACGCAGGTCGCCGCCAACTTTGAATTCGTGGCGTGACAGGCCAGTCCATGTATAGGAATCGGTGAGCTGATAGTTCTGGTCTTTCACGTGATAAGGCTTGTAGGTAGAACCGCCAGCCAGGAAGCCGTCTGCCATATAGATTTGCGGGAAGCCGACGGTCGCCGAGTATCCGGGGATGGCGACGTTCCCCACACCGAACTTGGTGGAGTAATCGGTCCCGCTTAATAGGCTGTACTGGTCCTGATAATAGTTCGAATAACCGAAGCGAAATTCGTTGAGAGCGGTTGGGCCGAAGATGTGGTCATAGGTAACGGAAATGGTCTGCGCGCCGGCATCTTCCTTGTTGCCCTGGTCGGCGTCGCCCCCACCAACCACAGCGGTATTGCCGTGATATGGATCGGTAACGAGCTGATTCCCCATCTGCCAATGATAGATCGCATACAGACGATCCTTGGGGGTGATGACCTGGTCAAAGCGGGCATCCACCTTATCGGTGTTGTCGTTCACAGGCGAATGGACCGCGTAGTTGCGGAACCAGCCGTTGTCGATGCCGGTCAGGTTCGCCTTGGGAAAGAAATTCATCAGGGTGTTCAGGCCGGCCTTGCTCACGCGCGATGCGGGAATCACGTTGTTCGTGAACTGCTGAATGGCACCGCCGTATGACTGGACTGAGACTAGAGGATCGTAGATCGGATCGATGGTCCCAGACACCGCCCCTCCGGGAGTTCCAGCAAACGGATCTACCAGATTGGAGAAGTCCACGTCGCCAGCAGGGGTGACATTGATCAGGCCGAAGGGAACGGTGGAGTCGACATAGGAGTAGGCATTCTTCATGCGCACACCTTCGTAGGCGCCGAAGAGGAATGCACGATCCTTCTTGATGGGACCGCCCAGGGTACCGCCGTAATTGTGCTGCTTAAGTGCAGAGGCGGGCTGAGGCGTACTGACGCCAGGCAGAGTCGTCTTGGCGGTCAGGAAATTGGGCCGGAAGAACTCAAAGGCGTCGCCGTGAATCTTGTTGGAACCGGCCTTGGTCTGAACGGTCACGACGCCGCCCGCCGCGTTGCCGAATTCAGCGTTATAGGAAGCCGTGGTGACCTTAAACTCCTGCACCGAATCCACATTGGGCAGCACAGTAACGTCCTGTGTACGGTTGGTGGTAGACTCGATGCCGTCCAACTGAATCGAGTTGGCGAACTCGCGCTGGCCGCTCACCGAAAAGTTAAAAGCGTTCATGTTGCTGCCTACGGCGGTATTTACGCCTGGGACCAGTGTGGCGAGGGCATAGAAGTCCCGGCCCGCCAATGGCAGGTCGACGATCGCATCCCCGCTGATGACCGTTCCTACTTCGGCGGTCGTCGATTGCAACACAGGCGGCGCTTCATCCACTTCTACTGAGGCTATCGCGGCGCCTACTCTAAGGTGAAAATTGAGCGGCAGATGCTGGTCGATTGCGAGAACAGCGTGCGAATACTGCACCTTGGTGAAGCCCGGCGCAGATGCCGTAGCTGAATATCTGCCCGGCGGCATGTTGAGGATGGTGAAGTTGCCAGCGTCGTCGCTGACACCGGAAAATTGAACACCTTTTTCTTCGTCCGTTGCGGTAACGGATGCTCCTCGAATTACCGCGCCGGTGGGATCGGTTACCTGGCCCACGATTTGGCCCGTTGTTGCTTGCCCGTGTCCTGACAGAGGTGTCAGGAAAACCAAAAGAAAGGCACCCAAAGTTGTAACCAGGGCACGCCTGCTAAACAGCACGATCGAACTCAAAGACATTCCTCCGAATAACGCCGGATGGCCGGCACACGTGTGCGAAACTGAATCGGAAAACGATTCACTGTATGGGAAAGCGTTTTCGATGTGGGTTTCATTTAATATTAAAGACTTGTTAACAGCCCGTCAAACCCGACGCGCCCGCTTGCTCCCATGTCCTTATTTTTCAGGCATTTCCCGACGGATGGGAAACCTCTTACGATATTTCTCGGGACAGATCTTCTAGGTAACACAGATCTTCAAGGTAACCGCATCTGAGGATTGATTCCGAAAAAGAGCCGTGTTCTTCGAAGATGACTCAATTCGAGAGGAAATGACCGAATCCCGATTCGCGGCTTGCCAGTTTCCTGTCCTTCTGGTTCTGACGATAGAAAGCGTTTTCTGCACCGCGGAACAGCGCCGATTAAGATCATTGACAAACCAGAAGTAATCCATGTGGATGAAAAACCCAATGTCCCGGGCAATTGTTACTGCCGATAGACTCGATCGACGTTCTTGACGAGTGGAAAATCTCTAAATATCACTCGCTGAGAACTCGCCAGCACACCTCTCCTCTTTTGAAGAGGCTACCGCAATTGGCGCGGGCGCGAGTGAATGGTGAATCAGGAAACGTGTTCGTGCAAATCCACAAGAAAGCCCGGAGTAAACATGTTTTCAATGGAGTACGAAGGACGTATCGGAGCGATCGGAGCCTTCACGGTGCACATTTCGGCAAGAAATTCGGCAAGGTCTCGCAATTTGAGAATGTGGTCATAGACGACAGCCCATTGGCCCAACCGCTTCTGGAAACCTGGTCGGGGGCAGAAAGGATGAGTCTGTTCTTGAGACTTTTCGCTGACCTGAAGTCCGCTTGTCCGGGCTGATCCGTCCCCTGAATGACCCGCCGGCGGGCGGAACCGAGGGGCCTACTCCTCTATAATCGCCAGGTCCCACGGCCCAAGCGTGAGTGTCCCGCCTTTGGGTACGGCCTTCCCGTCCAGCAGGTTTGTTCCGGCTCCATAGGTGTAATTTGCCTTCGCCTCCTTGCCCGAGTAGTTGAAGTAATAGTGGATCCGCTTGCCCATATGGTTGACCCCGTGCTGCACATGAACCGAGGCCGGCAATTGCTGGTCGGAACTCGCTAGCCCGGCCTTCTGCAGCGCATCCCGCAGCACCGCCGTTTGCAGCGCGTCTGAAAGATACGCCCCCTCGTAGACCAACGTCCCTGAGCCGAAGCTGTTCTCGGTAATGGCTGGCCACTTCCCGAAAAAGGGATGGTCGTAGTACGCAACCGGCCTCGCGTGTTCGGGCATCAGGAACTCGGCCCAATAGGAGACCTTGTTTGCATCACCCACCTGGAACGGATCCCCCTTGAGCGCGAGCGGTTTCTCGAGGTTCGAGAACTCCTGGTAGCTGAATCCGGCGGCTTCGCGCAGCGGCCCGGGCGCCCGCACCCAACGCACAGCGGAGTTCTCGTTGGCAAATCCGCTCTTGAACGTCATCACAACGTGGCCGCCGCCCTTCACATAGTCTGAGATCCGCTTCAGCAGCGCGTCGTCTGAGATGTACAGTGCCGGAACGATGAGCAACTTGTACGCCGAGAAATCCTGGGTCTCCGGAAACACGAAATCGGAGCCCACGTTCAGGTCGTAGAGCGCGCGGTGGATCTGTTGCACCAGGGAACCATAGTCTGCGGTCGGCGAAGCAAAGCCCCACTGCGGTCCAGAAGATGTGAACGGCATGAAGCCAATGGCATTGGCCGAGTCGCGGCTCCATAGAATGGCCACCTGGTTCTTGATCTTCAGGCCGACCAGGTGCGGCCCGACCTTTTCCAGTTCATGCGCGGTCCGGCTCACCTCCGCGTAGACGCGATTGGGCTCGAGATCATGCGAGAGGATGCCCTTCCAGTATGTCTCCTGGCCGCCCGCGATCGATGCCCAATGCCAGTACTCCACCATGTCGGCGCCATTGGAGAGGTGCGTGTAGACGTCCTCGCGAACCTGCCCGTCGTAGGGTGGATACTGGAACGCCGATGACCAGTCTGTGGTCTGTGCGTTGGTCTCGGTCACCAAGAAGTTCCCGTCCTTCAGCGAACGGGTGAAATCGCCCTGGATCGATTGCTGCGATCCGTCATAGTGGTCCTGGGTGCCGTGGTAGATGTTGTCGGCCGGAATGTCGAGCGCTTCCGCAACGGCCTCCTCGTTCACGTCATGGCGCATCATCCCGCCGAAGTCGGTCGTAACGAACTGGCGCGGCGAAGCACTCTCGCGCACCAGCGCGGCCTGCCAGTGGAGGAAGTCGGTCACCCGCATCTGGCTCCAACGCGTCCACTCCAGCTTGTATCCGGTTGAAATCGTGCCGTCGCGCTTGGGCAGGTCTTCCCAGCGGTGAATGTTCTCTCCCCAGTAGTTGAGAAACCATGCCTTGCTCAGCTCTTCCGGAGTCCCGAATTTCTTCTCGAGGTAATGCTGGAACCCGATAAACACACCCCGATTGGCTGCACCGTAGCTGGAAGTCTCATTGTCGATCTGCCAGCCGATCACATCAGGATTGTCCTTGTAGTGCGCGACGATGTGGCGGATGAGGCGTTCGGCGTAGAAGCGATAGGCGGGCGAGTCTGTGTCCATGTTCTGCCGGATGCCGTACACGCTCGGCACCGGCTTGCCCCCGAAGGGGCCCTCGGGGATGCGGTCGGCCAGGACTTCCGGGTGCTCGTGGTACATCCACGCGGGAATGGAAGCAGTGGGCGTGCCGAGGATGACCCTGATTCCGGCCTTGCTCATCGCGTCGACGATGTGGTCCATCCACGCGTATTCGAAATGGCCGTCTTCGGGCTCCCACAAGCTCCAGGTGAACTCGCCCATGCGCACCACGTTGAGGCCCGCGGCCTTCATCAATTCGACGTCTTTTTCGAGGCGCGCGTTCTGATCGCCGGGCATGTACTCGTTGTAGTAGGCGGCGCCATAGAGCACGGTCGGAAAGGTGATTCGGGGTGAAGTGGGGGAAATCGGCTGATTTCCTCCTGCCTGGCTGCTGGCCACGACAGCCGCTGCCAGAAACATTGCACTCAGACACCACCAAGATGATTTCATTTTGATTTTGGTCTTTGCAGTCGGGAGGATTTTAATTTCATACGGCACTGCGGGTCCAGAGTTGATGCAAGGATGAATCAGAGCGTGTCATCCTGAGTCCGTGAACGAGGACGAGCTACCGTGAAGCTAAACGTTGTTCCGTGTTAGGTTTCTCTTCCTGAGTAACGCGCAGCGCACTATAGATCGATTTGGGGAACGAAGCTCAGGTTTTTTTTCTGGGCTTCGTTCCTAAGTTGGAAGCCCGGGTAGATCAGTACCAGAAGGCAGAAGCCAATCGGCTTAAACTTCAGGCCCATGTAGAATCCGGACGACGGTTAAGTACTCACCCGCGCTGCCCCAAAGATGGAGGAGAAGTTGATGGGCAATGAATTGCGAAGATAAATGCGGATCTAAACAGATCTCCTGTGCGGCAGGTAGCAATGTAAGCTACTGATTGTACAGTCAGTTAATTATATTCGATAAAGAATTACGTTCGTCTTCGAAATAGATGCTTACAGGACTGTAAATCATCTACAATCTACCTGCGGCACAGTCACCTTCCCAGGGACTGAAATGCCGGCCATGCTCGGCTTTAGCGGGAATCGATGCCTTCCGTGAAACTTGAGCTGAATGGATATCAAGGGTTCCCTAAGCCTTCGGAAGCAGGATCCGGATTTTTGCAGCTGCCCTCACAATCTTGAGGGTTCCCCAGCGCGAAATGTGCTCCTCTACGTCTGGACTATCAGACGATGACGCGGCTGTTCGGCAAGATATGAAGAACGGCCAGCGCCGCTTCGGACCCCGGTACTTTGACCTGGGTCGGGCCTACAAGAAGTTCGGCCGGGTTTTTCCAGTACTTTGATTCGTTTCTCGTTGTGCTGACGGCCGCGCACAGGGGCGAGACCCACCGGAATACGCACCCGCCGGGCCACGGATTCACCTTTTAAGGGGGCCAGCCATGAAAAGCTTCGCGGCAAAATGCTCGATCCGTTTTGTCGTGCTCTGCGCGTTACTCATCTCATCGCTGCGCGGAGTCCAAGCGCAGGCAACCACCGGATTGATCCTCGGCCAGGTTACAGACAGCACGGGCGCGGTCATTCAAGGGGCGACCGTAACAGCCAAAGATGAAAACAGGGGCGTTACTTTCACCGGGCGATCCGACAACACCGGCAACTACATCATCCTCAATGTCACACCCGGTACCTACACCGTTTCTGCTTCACATGGGGGGTTCGGAGATGACTCAGTATCAGGGGCAACAGTTGCCATCGATCAAAAGCTGCTGCTCAACTTCAGCATGTCCCCCGGAACCGTCGCCACGACAGTGGAAGTAACCGAAAAGCCCGCGTTGCTGCAAACGCAGACCGCGGAAGTCGGCACGGTGATCGGAGGAGACGACATCACCTCTCTGCCTCTTCTCTCTCGTAATTTTTACGACCTGACTACGCTCGTTCCCGGTGTGGCCGTAGTAGGAGGAAGCATCAACAGCTATGCCCTGTCGGTGAGCGGGCAAAGGGAGTTCGCTAACTCGATTCAACTCGATGGCGTGGAATCTACGACGAACCGGACACAGGATGTCACCGTCAAGCCTAGTGTCGACTCCGTGCAGGAGTTCAAAGTCATCACTTCCAGTTATGACGCGGAGTACGGAAACGCAGCCGGTGGGATTGTCCAGATCCAGACTAAAGCGGGAACAAACAAGTTCCACGGGACTGCTTACGAGTTCTACCGCCCGGACTTCCTGACCGCGCGGCCGTACGCCTTCGCCGGCTCGACCCAACCTGCGCCGGCGCTCAACCAGCACAATTTCGGGGGAACGTTCGGCGGGCCCGCGATCAAGAATCGATCATTTTTCTTCGGATCCTATGAAGGCAGCCGCCAGAACAATGCCTACACCTATCTGGATTCGACAATTCCGTTTGGACTGATCAAACAGCTGCCCGATGGCTCAATCGACCTGTCCGGTCTGGTCGATCCGAACGCCGGATTGGACAGCAGCTTTTGCGATAACAAGCCGTGCCCAGCGGCAGGATCCATCGATCCGATCTTCGATCCGGCAACATCGTACGCCTGCTACGGCGGCTATTCCGGATGCTGGCCGACGCAATTCCCAGAAAACATCATTCCAGCAGATCGCGTCAGCAAGGCTGGCCTGAGCACTCTGCTCGATTTCTATCCCACGCCAAATCTGCCTGGAATGCGCAACGGCTGGTTTTCAAACTACGCCGTGGATTCCCCGGTCAACGCCAATACGAATGAGGTAGATGCCCGCTATGATCAGGTAATTACTCAGTCGGACCGTCTATACGTCATCTACCATTGGGGTGGCGACAACCAGCTTGTCACAGACCCATACTGGGGCCATACCGTTGTGCAGGGCGGCGGCGACGCCGATCAGGCCAACAAGCAGGACGATGGTGCTCAATCGATCTCTGTTACTGAAGACCACATCTTTGGTCCGGCGAAGCTGAATGAGTTTCGCTTTGGGTATACGAGATATTACCAGGATCAATATAGCCTGCTGAACGGAATGGATTACTCCGCCAAATATGGCGTGGGCAACATCACGGTTCCCGGCTTTCCGGCTACCGTTGGCTATCCCTACATGTTTCTGGCTGATGGCTATCTCTCCGGTGGTTCGACGTACAAGCCTTATCACGTGCTCGACAATAACCTTCAGTTCACCGACTACTACACCCTGAGCGGTATCGGCGGGCACACCTTCAAATTCGGTGGCGATTTTCGCCCACTCAATTCTCACCCCAACTTCTCATTGTTCCCGACCGGCTTCCAATACTATTCGAGCTTCAGCGCAGCAGAGACCTCCGACCCCTCGTTTAACGCGCAGAACGGCTATGTGGCCTATGTGCCCAATGGCTGGAATGCTTATGGCGGGTCAGACATAGCCGATTTGCTGCTCGGGCTTCCTGAAGTTGTTGATATTGGATTGCAGCTGACCAATCCTCATACAAAGTCCTGGGATCTGGATTTCTACGCGCAGGATTCCTGGAAAGTTACCCAGAGGCTTACGTTAAATTATGGCCTCCGCTACGAGTATCAGAACCCCTACACCGAGGCTTCCAACTACATGTCGAACTATGACATTCCCAGCGGCAATATTCTTGTGGCCGGGCGTGGTGGCAATTCCGATTCGCTCGTTCACGCGCGCAAGAACCAGTTTGGTCCCCGGATTGGTGTCGCGTTCCAGGCTGACCCAAAGACTGTCCTGCGAGGCGGCTTTGGGATCTTCTACACCCCCGAGAATGACGGCCGGGAAGACTTCCTGACCAAGAACACCCCATTCGCAACTCAGTCGAGTTATTTCAACTCCGCTTATTTCGGATACGTGGCCTATCAGCTTGACACTGGCGTGCCGCGAGGCACGACCATCAACGTTCCGCCAAGCGGAGTAATCAATCCCAAGGACGTTCCCAACGGTAACCTACTGACCACTTATGCGCTGAACCCGCACATGCGGACCGGCTATACAGAAGGGTTCAACGCGGCAGTGCAGCGGCAACTGAGTTCCACGATCTCAATCGACGTCTCCTACATTGGGGCGCTTTCCCATGCGCTGCCCTACTCGATTGGCGATATCAATGCGAATCCCAACGACTCCATGAACGGCTATGACAACCGGCTCACCACGGATCTCGGAAAGATTCAATATCTGACGGATTCCGGGTCCAGCAACTTCAACTCTCTGCAGGTCAAGGTGAGCAAGCGCGCTTCGCGCAATCTCAGCTTCCTGGGAAGTTACACCTACGGACACAGCCTCGATAACGGCCCCGCTCCTTTCAACCTGGGCCACATCAACAACAACAACCCGCAAGACCCGTTCAATCTTGATGCCGAATATGCGTCCTCTGACAGCGATGTGCGGAACAACTTCGTTTTCAGCGGATTGTGGTATCTACCTATTGGGAAAGGTCAGCGCTATTTTGCCCACTGGGGCACCGTGACGGATGCCATCCTCGGGGGCTGGCAATTGAATACAATCTTCATCATGCGCAGCGGCACACCCGTGAATGTTGTCCGTGGAACCGATCCTACTGGAGTGCGGCCTGGACTGCGCCCGGACGTTACTGGGGATCCCAACCTCTCGCGAGGCGACCGCACTCTCGACCGGTATTTCAACACCGCGGCATTCACCAACGACCCCTTCACAGGTTCGAACGCGCTGACTCCAGGCAACGCCGGACGCAACATCGTTGTGGGCCCGGGCAACATAAATCTCGACACTTCATTGTTCAAGGAAGTGCCAATCCGTGAGCTTGTCAAGCTGCAGCTGCGGATCGAGGCCTTCAACGCTTTCAACACTCCACACTTTGGCAACCCTGATGGAACGGTAAGCAGCGGAACTTACGGAGAGATAATCCGGCAGAACGGCGCTTCCAATGCAAACCGCGTTGTGCAACTTGATTTGAAAGTGATCTTCTAGAGTGGCTCTTTAGTGGCTATTTGCCGGTTCACCGGCATCTCGCCCAGGATTCGATTTTCGGACTGTATGAGTCCAGTTTTTGGGTCTCTCCGAAATGTGTCAATAGGGCGGAGTGATGGGAGACCACCGTTCCTCGCTGGAGTGTGCGGATTACCTCGTGGAGGTCGTCGCCAGCTACCCGGAGGCTGACAACCATCCACCTGGTCATGGACAATTTGAGTTCGCACAGGCGCACCGCGGTGTGCAGCGGTTCGGAGACAAAATCGGAGCCTTGCTGTGGGAGCGGTTCACTGTGCACTACACGCCGACACAGGGGGTCGGCTACAGCGTCACTTCGGTCAACGGGACCGCGAACGGTTACCGCTCGGACGGGGTAGACCTTGAAGTGACCAGCGATAGCGGCGGGGGTTACAACCTCGGATGGACTGCCGGCGCCCAGTGGTTTAAGTACACCGTCAACGTGGCTGCAGCTGGGAGCTACACGGTCACCTTCCGCGTAGCCGCACTCAACGCCGTCACCGACGCCCTGCACATCTCTAACTCAACGGGAACAAACCTGAGTGGTGCGGTCGAAGTTCCCGCAACCGGCGGTTGGCAAAACTGGACAAACGCAACGGCCACGGTCACGCTACCGGCAGGTCAGCAGACCCTGACCATCAACCAGGATAACGCCGGATGGAACATCAACTATGCCACCTTCACGTCTGCATCTTCCGGCGGCGAAGGGCCGTACGGCGGAGTCCCTGCTGCGATTCCTGGAACGGTGCAGGCCGAGAATTACGACACGGGCGGCCAGGGAGTCGGGTATTACGTCAGCTCAACCAATGGGTCGGCTAACAATTACCGTCCGGACGGGGTGGATCTGGAGGTGACCACCGATACCGGCGGAGGGTACGATGTCGGTTGGACAGCAAGCGGCCAGTGGTTCCGCTACACAGTCAACGTGGCCACAGCAGGTACATACACGGTTGGCTTCCGCGTGGCTGCACCCGGCGCGGTGTCTGATGCGTTGCACCTTTCTAACTCGTCAGGAAGTAACCTGAGCGGCTCGGTCAGCGTTCCGGCTACGGGCGGCTATCAGACCTGGACCAACGTGACCGCCACAGTGACCCTCCCGGCGGGCGAGCAGACGTTAACCCTCGACCAGGATGCGGCCGGTTGGAATATCAACTACGTCACTTTCACGGCCGGCGGCGGTGGCGGAACCGGAAACTGCACTGGGGTCTCCTCCATCACGGTCGGAGGAACGACGTACACGCCGCAATGGTGCCAGGAATTCAACGGCAGCGCGGGTTCTCCAGACACTACTGTGTGGAATTTTGATCTCGGAAATAATGGCGGCTGGGGCAACGGGGAGGCCGAGGTTTATTGCGGGCCTCCCGGATACCCGAACAACCCGTCACAATGCCCCAGCACGTTTAGCACCTCCACCGCGCCTGTCTACATCGACGGCAACGGTCACTTGGTTATCCAACCCAGGAATGTAAATGGAACATGGATTTCAGGCCGCATGAATACCGAGGGAAAACAAAACTTCCAGTACGGTATTCTCGAGGCCAGTATCCAGCTTCCCAATACGACTAATCAAGGTCTGTGGCCAGCGTTCTGGACCCTGGGCAGCAATATCACCACCGTTCCATGGCCCACGTGCGGCGAGGCGGACATCATGGAGAACTGGTCTCCGCAGGTCGACAATGGCGCGGGTCCCTCAGGGAACAATTCCACCATTCACACGGCCAAGACTGGAGGAAGCGGAATCGGACAACGATATACATTCCCGAACGGCGAGGCCGCGGACACGGCGTTCCACACATACGGGATTGTATGGACGTCGAACGAGATGCAGTTCTTTGTCGACAACGCATCGACACCGTTCTTCACCGTTACTCCAAGCAGCCTTCCCTCGGGAGACACCTGGCCATTCAATCAAAACATCTTCACCATTTTGAATGTGGCTGTCGGTGGTACCCTTGGCGGATCGACAAGCGGACTATCCAGCCCGGGCCCCTTGGTCGTGGACTACGTTCGTTGGTACACGGCTCAATAGAGAGAGGCGATCGATGTAACTTTCGCCCAAAAATGGACTGCCGTCCACGGCACCCACAATCTCCGAGGTCCGAGGGCGTGTCGACCGTCGAGCAGGTGACGACGATTGACACGCCCTCGGGCCAGAGCTTGAATCCGTTCATTACCCGAACGGAGACTTTGCCATCAAATTGCGTTGGTATGAGCGTGTTTGACACTCAAACTGCGCCAGTGGTAAAAGGGCTGCGCCTTTGAACTCCCCTTTCAGGAGAGCACCAGTGATTTCCCTATCTTCCCGATATAAGTCGATCGCCAAATTCGCGATACTTGTCGTTGCTTACCTGTTGTTCGCACAAGGCATCAAGCCTGCTTTCGCGCAATCGGTGAGCGTGGTTCTGACGACTCCCGATCAAACCTCCCTGCTCGCGGCGCAGAGTCCTTTGACCTTTGCCTCCGGAACCGCCCAACAATTGGCGATCAACATCGACGATACGATTCGCTATCAGAGACTGGAAGGAGTTGGGGGCTCATTCACTGACTCATCCGGATACCTGGTTTGGACTAAGCTCTCGCCCGCACAACGCAACCAGTTGATGAACGATCTCTTCGGTCCAAAAGGGATTCATCTGAGTTTTCTGCGGCAGCCGATGGGTGCCACTGATCTGGCACTGAGCAGTTATACCTACGACGACCTTGCACCAGGCGAGACCGATCCAGACCAGAAGCAGTTCTCAATCGCTCACGATCAGGCGTACATCTTGCCTACCCTTCGTGCTGCGCTGGCTGCCAATCCCAAAATCAAGGTTATGGCACTGCCCTGGTCACCTCCCGCATGGATGAAGACAAGCAACGCTCTGGGAGGCGGAAGCTTCAACTCTGCGCAATTTGGAGCTCTTGCGAAATACTTTTCCAAATTCATCGCGGCTTATGAGGCGAACGGAGTTCCGATCAATTACGTCGCAGTGCAGAATGAGCCTCTCTATGAGACGGGCGCTATCCAACCATGTTCATGAACCCCCTTGATGAGGGCGAGTTCATATCCCAGTACCTCGGACCCGAACTCCGAAGCAGTCACTTCCAAAACCACAACTGGAACTTCAGCGGCCAGAACGTCGATCCCGACGACGCCACACCCGGAATTCTGGGCTATGAACACAACTGGGACAACCCGCGCTACCCGGAATTCCTTTTGCAGAACCCGGCGGTTCGCCCATACCTTGCGGGCGTGTCGTTTCATTGCTATGCGGGCAATGTGGCTGATGCACAAAACGCCGTTCATGACCTCGATCCTGGAACCCCGATTTACTTCACCGAATGTACCGGAGGTTACTGGGCCACCGATTTTGCAACGAACCTCGGCAATGACGTCGAGGGACAAATGATCAACGTACTGCGCAACTGGGGCAAGACCGTCGTGATGTGGAACATGGCGCTCGACCCAACGGGTGGCCCGACCGTCCAACAAGGGTGCGGCAATTGCCGCGGCATCGTGACGATCGACAGCAGCACGACACCCGCGACCGTCTCGCGCAATGTCGAGTACTATGCGCTCGGCCATCTCGCCAAATTTGTGGAAACGGGGGCCTACCGGATCGACTCGAACAGTTTCGGAAGCGGCAGCGTTGAAGACGTCGCGTTCAAGAACCCGGACGGCTCCGTCGCTGTCCTCGTCTACAACGCAGCTGCCACGCCAAGCGACTTCTCGCTGAACTGGAAGGGCAAGACGGTGAGCTATACCCTGCCCGCGGGCGCCGTCGCGACTCTCTCCTGGGCTGGGTACACCGGCAGCACCTTCGATGTGACCGCCGGGCCAGGCTCTCGAACTATCGTTCCCGGTGGATCGACGGACTTTGGGGTCAGCGTGAATCACTCTGGATCCGACCACGCACCAGTGTCGCTGCAAGTGCTCGGCCTGCCCCCAGGAGCAGACGCAAGCCTCGTGCACATACCGTTTACCAGCGAATGGGCTCTCCCCATCACCTCGAAGCCGAACCTGCGCAGCGGATCATACCCAATCACGATCCTCGGAACGCAAGGAGCCGCGGATCGGTCTTCGACGGTTCAACTGAATGTCGGCGATCCGGAGACACCCTTCGGCGGAACGCCATGGACGTTGCCTGGCCAGGTGGAAGCAGAAAACTTCGACAATGGTGGCAACTACATCGGCTATTTCAACCTGGATCCATCGGACCCAAGCGGAAATACTTATCGGGCTCCCGCATCGGTCGGTATCGAACCCACCAGCGACGTCGGCGGGGGATACGATGTTGGGTATACCAAAGAAGGAGAGTGGTTGCGATACACCGTCAACGTAACTCACGGCGGTATTGTGAACCTGCAGGCGCGTGTCGCTTCTCTCGGTCAGGGTGGGTACTATCACGTTTCGTTCGACGGCAAAAATGCAACCGGCAATCTGTTCGTTCCAGCAACCGGTTGGTGGCAGAACTGGACAACCCAGGTGTCACCTGCATTCCACCTCGAACCCGGTAGACACATGATGCAGCTCACGTTTGATGGGAACGGCCCGATCGGCGGTATGGGTAATTTCAATTGGTTCGCCATCCAGCCCGTTACGGCGGGGACCGCGTATCCGGCTTCTCCCGCTGCGATACCCGGAACGATTCAGGCCGAAGATTTCGATGCGGGCGGGAAGGGAGTTGCCTACTGGAATGGCGCAGCGAGCAACGGCGGCGGCGCCAATTACCCGCCCGGTGAAACGGTGTATATCGAGGACTGCTCGGACGCCGGCGGTGGATTCGATGTCGGCCAGACAAACCCCGGAGATTGGCTGGACTACACTGTCAACATCGCCTCGGCTGGTACCTATACCTTGCGGGTGCGCGTTGCGACAGCAGTTGGTGGCGGTGTCTTTCATCTCGCAGTGGATGGCCGTTCAGTGACACCTTTAATCTCGGTGCCTGAGACCGAAGGATGGCAGACCTGGCAAACGCTGGAGGTTCTTGATGTGCAACTGCCGCGAGGCGTGCATACCTTGCAACTCGTCATGGATAGCGGCGGCTACTACAACACGGTGGGCAACTTCAACTGGTTCTCTATTCAATAGATCAGTAGAAAGCAAAGCATCGGCTGTTGGGGCTGAGGGTCGGACTCAGGACGAAACTCAGCATCATCTGTCCACGGCATCGTGGCCGGCGCTGATACGTTAGCAACATATTTCGACCAGTATTTACGAATGTTCGCTTCACTTGCCGATATTCCACCTAAACTAAAACGTGGATTCCAGCATTGCTCAGGTGTCCGACATCGCGACTTACGGCCACGTGCCAACTCCCGGTTTCCCGACCCATCCGCTCGGTATCATACGGCTAGATTGGCGGATGGCGGTCATGCGTCAACTTGACCGCTGCCCGCATGACGTGGGTACATCAAAGCTGGTAGATGGTGAAGACGACCTTGCCGAATGGGCGGCCATCGACAAGGCTTGTCCTCGAAGCTCGCACTCTCGCTTTCCATCAACTCCGGGCATTTCCCGAGCGATGCCCACGGATGACTTGCTCGACCAATTCTTCGCCGAACCGTCTGGTAAACGGGCCCGAGCCCAATAAGAAGCGATAATAGATCGCGCCAAAGATCGCGTCGTTCAGGAGGTCAGGTTCTGTATCTGACCGCAATTCGCCGGCATTCTTGCCCCGCTGCAGATCGGCGATGGTCGCGTTCCGTCGAGGACTAAGCCATCGGTCGAAGATCGCCTGACGTATAGTTGGCTCGCTCTGGCCCTCGGCGATCAGCCCGGCGACAATCTTGCCAAACGGCCCGGTGAAGGCGTCGATCAAGCGCCGCACCCGGAGGCGCAGAGACTCTTCCGCGGTCAGGACCGTCGGCCTCTCCAGGTTGGGAGCCATCCGCTCGCAGAGCATGGCCAACACCAAGGTTGCCTTGGTCGGCCACCATTTATAAAGGGTGGGTTTGCCGACCCTGGCCCGCTTGGCGACCTCTTCTATGGTCAAGTCTCGGACTGACTTTTCCTGAAGCAGGCTATAGACCGCATCCATGATGGCGGCGTGCGATGCCGCCATCTCGCTTGGTGGCCGGCCTTTGCGCGCAGTGGCGAGCACGTTCTTCTTCATGGAACTGAGTTTAACGGAACGTCGCGTAAATTCAATTGACACCGGTGTGCTTTTTGTATAAAACGGAACGTAAAGTAAATACAATGATCGGTCGGATAGCTGGCTGAAATCAGAATCCCCGCAGAAGGAGAATGCAATGAATAATCAAGGGCGTCCCTACGAACCGCTGACATCCGAAAATGCCGCGCTCGTTCTCGTCGATCATCAGATCGGCCTCATGACGGGGGTCCGGGACATGTCCACGGGCGAACTCAAACACAATGTAGTGGCTTTGGCCAAAGCGGCGAAGGCACTGAAACTCCCAATCGTCGCTACCACGACTGCGCGTGACAGCATGTGGGGGCCGACATTCCCCGAACTCGTGGAAGCGCTGCCAGGGATTGAAATCATCGATCGCTCATCGGTCAATGCCTTCGACGACGCGCGCGTGTCTCGCGCGATCGAGGCGACTGGCCGCAAAAAGCTCATCTTCGCCGGCATCTCGCTCGAAGTCTGCGCGGCTTTTCCGGCCATCACTGCCGTGGGAAAGGGGCTCGACGCCTATGTGGCGGTTGATGCCTCCGGAACATTCAGCGAGACCAAGCGGCAAGCGGGCCTTCTGCGCATGCTGCAGGCGGGCGTCATTGTCTCGGACTACACGACCTTGATTGTGGAAATCCTCAAAGACAACGCGCGACCGGAGGCCGGCGAGGTCTACGGGGCTATGGACATGGGCTGGGCTAAGCTCGTCGGCCAGATCGCCCAGGCCTTCGGAAAGTAAGTGGGACTGCTCTCCGGGTTGCGTGCTCCGGCTGACAGGCTGGCGGCAGCGGCCCGCTGCAACCGTTGCTGTCCCTCACGAGGAGCGCGGCGGGCGCAGCAATTGTTGGCCGCTGCACTTGCAATCAGTGAGGCCGTACCAATTTGGGCGCAATCCCATCCTGCCACTTCGCAATCCTCGCCAGTCTCGAATGCCGACGGCCCGCAAGCGACTGCGGGAAGCTCGAGCGTGCCGGATTATCAACTGGATCGCAGTGAGGAGAACTGGAACGGTTTGTGTCGCCAGGCGAACGGGAGTGACGACTTTTGAGACCCACTCAAGAGGATTGGGCTCGGACGACCATTCTGGTACGTCTCCTTCGGCGCAGAATTACGTGGTTCGTATGAGGTGCTCCTTCCATACCAGTTTGTCTTACTCCCACTGGTACAGAATTTGCCGGGCACTCCATACCCTCCTCCCGCATCCTCACATGGCATCGGAATGCCCATCGAACAGAAATAATAAGCGTATACTCATCTTAATAATCGTCATTCGAGGGAATCATGCGCGGCGGGCACGCAAAGCAAGTGGTGTATCGATATAACGGCCACCTCAGCTCTGATGAGATCGAGTTCGATGCTCACGGCGATCTTACCTTCAAAAGGGGCGACATTATTCGAAGACCGGGAAGGAATTGGAAGGTAGAATCCACTCGCCTGGAAGAAGTAAGAGGTCGCAAGCCACTACCGTCGCTATTGGTATGTTTGGTCGATCATCTTGGCTGAAACACTGGAACCTGCGTAAGAGTGGGAGTTAAACGGTCAGTGGTGGAAGAGAGCGAAATATGCAATGGAGGCATCCCAGAATCGGTCTCACAAATCCGGTGGTCGGTTTGTCGAGACACTTTCTTTGAGTCGGCCCGTTCTAAACTTCTTCGTGACTGCGCTCCGGGCGCGTGTTAACGAGTGCCATGCGGTCCTTCGTTATTTTCAGCTCCTGGAACCCTGGGCAGAGGCGGCGATTGGTCCCCTTTCAATCACTGGGCCGCCGGTGCCGTCACCGCACTAGCGGCTTTCGTGCAGCCCGCCTGGATTTAGCCCACCGCTTCCTTTGTGCTACGGCGATCCGGGCACGGCTTCTGCACTCATCTCGCGCTTTTTCGGTTCCAGAATCCGAAGTGATGATGTGGTATACGTTGCGCATGATCCGCCGCAGCGGGTGTTCGGATTTACCAAGGTGAGATACCGGGGCTTGAAGAAGAATCACGAATGGCTGCTGGCGGCCTTCGCCCTGGTGAACCTCTACCTCCACCGCAAACGGCTGGTCCCCATGGCGGGGTAGTGTCTCTGGAGAGCGAGAAACGCCCACCAGAGACAAAACCACGCCGCACGCCGGGCGATTTTTGAGATAAATCACTGCGAAAAGCGCGTTCACACGCTTCGAAGTTCTCTCATTCCAAAGTCGGGAACCTGCGCAGAGGTTCCTTAGCCTTGACTTCCTAACTCGATAAAATCCATTGGAGTGAACGCTCCACCGCCTAAGAGGCGGTGGCTTCGGTTACGGCTGGAAGCCGGATTGATCGGCCATGCGGCCGATTGCAGACATGGACCTTCGCCAAGATATGGAAGATTTGGCTCTGCAGCCTGGCGAGCGACCACAAAGAAGCCACGCTGGCAATCTTCCAGCGCCAGAACAAACCACGATCCGTCGCCTAAAGGCGAGGGGTTTACCGATCCCCTATCGGGGACTCTAAACCGCTGCGCGGTACCCGGTAGATTCAGCAGGACGTAGCCGACCTCATTGCCTAGATAGCCTCCCAGTTCACAGTTTTCTTCACACG
>Ga0206794_1054_pt1 | contig 32483 bp, 21 predicted proteins | sample Alteio_BWOrgCont_70_FD_152877 | JGI IMG/M metagenome (GOLD analysis project Ga0206794, IMG submission 152877) | Enriched cells from forest soil in Barre Woods Harvard Forest LTER site, Petersham, Massachusetts, United States -... | ecosystem: Environmental > Terrestrial > Soil > Temperate forest >...
CACGTCTCCCTTTTGAATATTACCGGATGAAACTGGTGCTACTATAATGGCGTACGGATTCAAGTCCCCGTTGTCTGTGACCGTTGAGTCTAAAGTAAGATGTCGATGAATCGATTCCAAAAGACCTTTAGTTTGGCCGGCAGACGCAGTCGTGATTGATACCAATGGTAAAAAAGATATTAGAAGGAAATGTAAATAATACTGTCTTATAAATTTCATATATCTCCTGAATTAAATTTTTTATATTTGAATGACTGCGCGTACTCCGATGACCCATTCATTTTTAATAGTCCGTGTCGGGTTATTCGGATTGACTATACCGCCTCCCGGATTCATCACGTATTGTACATCCGGCTGCAATTGCATCCAAGGATAAAGCTGATACTGATAGGTTGCCTCCAAAAAGGTCTCGCTGCGGCCTTGTGGCGCAAAAGTATCATTGTCAATCTCGTTATCTTCCGCAAAACCGACCGCATAGTTGCTGACACGAGCATAACCCATACCGATACCGAAGGTGTCATCGGTCCTGTACGGCAATGGATCGGTCAAGTTAAAGCCGAAATTCGCGCTAAAGTCAATAAAGTTACGGTCATTCTCCGGTGTCCCCATGACACGCAGAAAGGTGCTCAAATTCCTGTTTGGATCAGTGCTGCTGCGCATGATCATCTGGTCTGCAACGCCATAGATGGAATAATTCCCGTTGTGCAAACGCGCTACCCCTGTAGTACTATCCGCAAGAGTTGCTCCGGTATTATCGTAACGCAAGTCTGCAAATTGTTCGGAATCGTACCACGCCCCCAGGCGATAAGTCCCTGAAAGCGGGGTTTCGTCACCGTAGGTCATGGCGCCCAAGGCCGGATAGGAATATTGCAATTCAGCGATGGCCAGCACGCCGCCATCAAGAGGGAAGCTTGTTCCCCATCTGTCTGCCCTCTGTGAATCAGCGGCATCATTGTTCCTAATCGGGCTGCCGTTAAACACGCCTGCTAAAACTTTGACCGAATCAATCGGTGTTTTCCATTGTGCCCGCACACCAAGATCTGACAACGGATAAGCCGGGCCGCCGCCAGGCAGATCAGCCGACGGCACCATCGGCCAGCCAAACATGGTGTTGACGAACAAAAGAGCATTGCTGCTGACCATAAACTCCTGATCCAAGCTCTGCTGTCCGATCTTAATATCAAGTTTATCTTCATTAAGAAATTTTTGATCATACCAGAGTTCCCATAACCTTAAGCCCCGGTCAGCCTCAATGCCGCTGGCAGTCTGCAAACTTCCCAAATTCTCTACACTCAGATTGTCTCCATGGATCTGTAAGGCGCTAACATTAAACTGGCCGCCATACCAATTGAACGCTTTCTGTGTGTCGAGTTGAAGGGTCGCTGTCGTCAGCCCGTCGTAATCAAAGCCGCGTTTCATGCCGCCCGTAACGTTACCCAGGTCTTCACTGGTTTCCTGGATACCCAAGGTCATGCCATAACGGGCCAAAAAAGTGCGCACTCCACACAAATCCCCCAGCATTTGGCTGCTGTGGTTAATGCCATCCCAAAAATCGCATGGATTATTCCGAACTGTTCCTGAATTGTTGATAGGGACTGAGACGGGAGGCGGCTCAGCTTGAACCTGCCGTACCGATAACAATACCAAGGCTCCTAGAACGACTAATCTTTTTTTATGACGCTTCATTGAAATAATCCTTACTATTTCTCCGAGTCCCTCTGTGTGCACAGGTCGGTATCAGACAATCTATCAGATGTGCCCCACAGGCGTGGTAGCTTTAATTAAACCGTTTTTTCTTTGTTTCCTCGATTTGAACAACTTTAGAATCATAGACAGTGATAACCACTTGCCCATACTTGATCTTTCCAATGGCCCCGATGATTTCATCCAGCATTTTTTGGTCTATTTGTTTCTTTTCTTCTTTCATGGTTTTTGCCCTAACTACGCTCTTATTCGACTTATTTATTTCCATCAAAAAAGCCCTTTTACTTTAAAAAGAGCTTTAAATGTTGTAACTAAGTCGATTAATGACTTAGTTTACTTAATCATTTTATTTTGTCAAGAAAAAAACGGCAGGCTTAAATGCGGGCTATCCATATTAAAAAACAAGGGACCGCGATACCCACGGATAAACAAGCCCAAACAATCCACGGACGCGTATACTTAAAAGCCATGACAATACCTAATATGGTAGTAACCAGCAGTCCTATTGCCATCAAAACAACCAGCCACTTAAAAGGCACCGAAGAGGGAACCCTTTCGTCATCAACCCATCTTTGGTCCGTATGTACGGCGGAAAGGGATTTAATTATTGCCGGCGGCTTATACCCGGCAGCTTTGTTTTCATCACAGAAATTAAAAGTCTGCCAAGACCCGCTGATGAGAAAAAACATAAGCAGCGGGGCAAAAAAAACCCCCAGGTAGAGATGGATATTCCTCATGACTTTTATGTTCATAGCTTAATTACTTTTTTATCCGTCCTGTCTTTGTACACGTTACGCGTATCAAAAATCAACCGCGCGTTTTTATAAATCAAATCATAATTGACCGCTGAATGGTCTACAGCCACCACCACTGCATCATACTTTTTAATCGCCGCTGGTGTTGGATCAATGGCTTTTGTATCCAATCCATTAAGTTTGAGAAATGGGATCAATGGGTCGTAATAATCCACCTGGGTCTGTTTGCTTAAAAGCTCAATAAGCCTGATCGAAGGTGATTTTCGAAGGTCTTTGACATCCTTCTTATAGGTCACCCCCAGGATCAAGATCCGGGCTTTATTAAAAGATTTCCCCAACATTTCCTTCAATCGTGTGACTGCGTAACCAGGCATATTGGAATTGGTATCTGCCGCCAATTTGATGAATTTGCAGCTAAAATCATAATGCTTGGCCTTCCAATACAAATACAGCGGATCTTCAGGAATACAGTGCCCGCCGACCCCCAGCCCCGGATAAAAGGGCATAAAACCAAATGGTTTGGTTTTAGCGGCATCAATGACCTCCCAAACATCAATATCAAGCGCGTGGCACATTTGCGCGATCTCATTGATCCAGCCTATATTGACGATCCGAAAAGAATTTTCCAATAACTTGGTCATTTCCGCGGCCTTGCAGGTTGACACCTGATGCACATACCGTATGATCTGGCTGTAAAGCAAGCCGGATAAAGACGTACATGCCGCTGTTAATCCCCCTACCACTTTGGGAATTTCTGTCACATCAAATTGCTTATTGCCCGGATCAATGCGCTCTGGGGAAAAAGCGACATAAAAATCCTTGCCGGCTTTTAAACCGCTTTTTTCCAATTCAGGCCTGATAAGTTCCTCGGTCGTTCCGGGATAGGTGGTGCTTTCTAAAACAACGAGCATATCCTTATGAAGGAATTTTGTAACGCTTTTGACGGCGCTGAGAATATAGGAAATATCCGGGGTGTATTTACGCTTAAGCGGGGTTGGGACACATATAATGACCACATCAACCTGGGCCAATAAATTAAAATCCGTTGAGGCGCTGAAAGCCTTCTTTCTGATCACACGGGCAATAAGGCTGCTGGGAACATCGGTGATATAACTTTGCAAATTCCTGATACGTTCTACCCTTGGAGCATCCGTATCAATGCCCAATACTTTAAAACCCTTGTTCGCGAATGCCAATGCCAGCGGCAAACCGACATAACCTAAGCCGATCACCGCAATGCGGGCCTGTTTTTTAGCGATCTTGTTCTTTAATTTTATCGACATGCCTTCTTACCTCTTGGTGTTGCCATCAATTGTATCTTTAATTAAGAATTTTTCAAGCCCGGTATTCTCCAGGATGCTGCCGTAATGAAATACCGCACACGTCGTTCCCATTTCTTCACACGCACGGTATTCCTGTTCAAACATTTCAGGCATATGCACCATTTTATAAGCACCCACCGATATTTTTACCTTTGTCAGGTCTTTGGTCTTTTCTTTCACCACTGTGATCCATCTTTCAAATTGCTTGAGGTCCACCGAATAATCCATGATCGTCACAAAATCAACCAGGCCGCTTGACAGCCACGAAGCCCAGTCCTGATAAGCTTCGTAATACGCGCGTGCATACGGCATGCATCCTGTTGTTGAAACCTGCATGTGCGGCCGCTGGGAACGGACAATGTTGACAAGTTTTGTCAACGTTTCTGTCACCTGGTCACGCCTCCAATCCTGCCAAACCGGGCTTTTCTCATCAATTATTTTAAGACCGGTCTTTTGCTTAAACCGTTCCATATTGGCCTTTGTATACCCGTAATGGGGCTCCACATCCGGATAGCGGATATAATCAAATTGGATGCCGTCCAGATCAGGATAATTACGCAAGATCTCCTCAATCATTTTTGTCAGATCGTCCCTCACTCGCGGATCGCCCGGCTCCAGAAAATACTGTCCGTCGATCTTAAAGTCCTCTATCTTGACTTTTTCTTTTAAATTCCGGGTCAGGATATCTGTCCCATATTTCTTAAGGAAATTGGCGTTTTTATTACTGCCTAGACTCATTAAATTAAGCCAGGCATGCACCTGAATACCCTGAGCATGGGCTTTCTTAATAAGGAAGTCTAAAGGATCTCCCAAAACAGCTTTCCGGCATTCTTCATAATGAGAATCGTCCGCGATCTTCGATGGGAACCAGGCCTGGCCCCCATGATAGACCTGCACAAAAAGCGTTTTAATATGGGCTTGTGCGGCAAAATCGACTAGCTTAACGATCGCCTCCCGGCTTGAAAACACCGGAGGGTCCTGGATAACAGAGACAAATAAAGCACGCGGCGGCTCGCCGCATGGTGCCGCTGCTGAAAAGACAAGAAGAATTCCAGAAACCAGAATTAAAATACGCTTGATCATATTTACTTCGAATCAAAACCTTTGATATGGGCCAGGTAATCCAGATTTTCATTACCCTCGATGGCGAAACGCTCTAACGTATACGATTGGTCTGCACGGTACAGATACCCATCATTGATGCCGCTCACCCTTGCTGCCCCTTCGAAACCCGCTGCCTTGGCTATTGCGATTGTATCATCATTATAACATCCATACGGGTAAGCCAAGACGGTCACCGGCTTGTTTAAATGCCGTTCTAATATTGCTTTTGACCCGGCGATCTCATAAAACGCTTGTTCATGGGGCAACGCGGAAAGATCAGGGTGAGTCAAGGTATGCGCTTCGATATCCATACCGTCATCACGCATCTCTAAAATTTGCTTCCAGTTCATAAAGGCCGAGTGCCCGACAGAATCCGTTATAATAAAGAAGGTCCCGACAAAATGATATTTCTTGAGGATGGGTAAAACAACAGAATAATGCTCCTTTAAGCCATCATCGAAAGAAAGGACGATTGGTTTAGGCGGCAAGTTCAGGCCATGCTTGAGATGATCGATCAATTGCTCCATGGTGACCGTATGGAACCCATGATTTTCGACCCAATCCAATTGTGATTCGAATTTTTGAGGAGAAAGCGACCATCGGCGCATGGCACGGCTCATGTGCGCCGGCAAAACGTTGATGTGATGGTATAAAAGGATAGGGGTAAACTGCTCATTAGCTGATGCATCCCCCCCCCACATCACGGATACAATCAAAATACACAGCGATTGAACTGTTCTTCGAAAAGCAAACATGGAAATGATTATAGGGTATCTGTTGTCGGAAAACAATATTTCTAGTGCGGAATTATTAAATGAAGAAAAATGGTGGAGGTGCCGGGAATTGAACCCGGGTCCTTGAGTCTCGTAATATAAGCGTCTACATGTGTATTTTGTCTACTTATCTCTCATCCCTGACCCTCCGGCAAACAGGATTGTTTTGGGACCAGCCTTTTAAGATCTCACCTTCATGCAAAAGGCAAACATGAAAGCCAGCCTGCTCATGACCGTTTATCTAACTAGCAGGCGTTGCCAGTAAACGGGCTTAATTACAGTGTAACTAAGACTTAGCCAACGAGACCGAAGGCCATTGGGCGAACAGCCGGTGCAACTGGTGCAACCGGTGCAGCCTTAACAGCAGCTTCGAAATCGCTGAACATTAACGTTGATTTAGCGTTAGCGTTTAATTTGTGCTTAGCGTATTTTACGAGGCCAACCAAGCTTCCTCGACACGCGACCTATACCCGACTAACACAAGTCGAAACCAATCACCCCCATTAGAAAGAACAATCACCCCTATACTATAACGTATGTTTGAACATTTGGCAAATGAGGAATTTGGCGCCACTGGGCATTCATCGTCCGGCCACCTTAGGATAAAGCATATCATATTTTGGTTGATTCAATTTATCCCCCTATTGAGGCACGACAAATGGCTGCAATTTTTCGATCTTTTTGACTATGATCTGGCGCTGCTCAAGTGTAAGGACTTTCATAAAGGGCTTTATTTGTTCTAACGTTTTCCCCAGGAATTTGACCCTGACTTCTAGCATCTTGTCCATCAGCTGGTCTATTTTCCCGTAATCCGGATCATTCTTAGACAGTTCACCGCACAGTTCATTCAATTCTTCGACATGATCTTGCTTCAGATCTTTACGGAACCCCTGGACCGTACTACTCAAGGCAGCCAAAACCTCTTGTTGGGCATTTGTCAGCTTTAATTGCCTTGTAATATAATGGATGCGTCCGCTGGGAGTGCTGAACATCCGGATAGTTAAGAACAGACCTACATAACTGCTCAAGAAAAGCACATTTAAACAAAGTGATATGATCAATATTACCTTTAACTTGTTGTATCCCATGATGGACCTTTCTTAGATCATGCCGATATTTTGTGAATCGAATAAATCCATGGCTGAATCAACTATACTATTTGATTGTCCGGAAAAAAGTCCCATGACAGGAGACAATGCCATTTCTCCACCGAACTTCATCCCTGTAAGGCAAGAAGTGAAGACTAACAGTGACACTATACCCCACGCCAGGACTTTGTTTATTTGAAATAACCGCCCCCAGAAGAAAGCATCACCTTCAGGGGATCCCCTTGAACCTTCACCGACGAAATCTTTCGCTTTTTGTATCAGATCAAAAGGAACCTTTTCTGTTTCAATGGCAAGTAAGGAACGTATCCCCATTAATTTATCCAGGCAATCAGGACAGGCAGCAAGGTGTTCTTCAATAAGGCCCTTCTTTGCCCACAAAGCCCTCCCCTCCAGATAGGCAGCCATCGTATTATCATCCAGACAGGAAGTGTCACGTTTCCGGATCGTTTTCTTAAAATATGACCAGAGTTTCTTGTCTTCCATCACATTTTCCTCCAGGTAAACCTTATTCCTGCTCTCATTAGATTATACGCAAGGAAAAGGCAAAACATCCATAAAATAATTGCCCAAAACCATACAAATCATCTTTCTTTACTAAAATACCTGCGTAACACCTCCAGCGCTTTATGTTTTGTGCTTCGAATAGTCTGTGCATCTACCCCGACGATCTGGGCAGCTTGCGCAACATCAAGATCCTTTTCAAAAAGAAGTTCAAGTACAAGCTTCTGACGGCCGGTCAGAAGGTGCTTGGGGATCGTTAGAGGAAGGCTCGTATTATTTTCATCATTGGGAGCGGCTATTTCCCTATTCTCAATAGACTCGTGTTGAGGAGGGGATTTTCTCAAAAAATCGATAGCTGTGCTTCGCGTAACAATAGTCAGCCAGGTACTTAACGAAGATTTGGCAGGATCGTAAGTTCTTAATAAATAGTGGTCATCTTTGATAAGCCGGACAAAGACCTCCTGAAAGATTTCATTAAGGTCCCAATCACTGGCGTTTTTTAGATAATTGAGAAGGATTTTGCGGATGACAGAATAAATCAACGCGGAATATTGCTCAACAAAGATATCCCATTGAGGTTTATCACCTTCTATCAATAGCCTTAGGTCAACACCATTCATATTTCACACGACGTATCCGAAGGAAGATGTCAGGCTAAATATTCTAAGAGGAAACAAGCAATTCTTTGACAGGCACACCATCGCTCCATTGGCCCATGTACCTCTGCTTGGGTGTATTGCCTAAAGCAAAGTCCCTGTTTTTACCGTAAAAAGCAGCGTCGCACAAAGCATCGAATAATTTCCAGTATCCGTAATAGTTAAGGGCATTGGGCGTTGTCTGCTGACGGCTGGCAAGACGCGCTTTTATGAACATCCTGAGGCGTTCTCTAATTGGACCGGGGTTATCATCGTCATTCTGACCTCTATTAAGACGTTCTCCGGAATCGAACTGGTCATCCGGCGCTACGGGAGCAAGATGGTTGGCCTTTAACGGCGGGCTTCCGTGGCTGTCAGATTGTACGATGATATAATTCTTGTTAGACACAGGCAGGCTTGTCGATGCCTGGTATATCTTTTTCGCGGTGGTATCCTTGGCAATACGATCAGCATCGCCAACTATTATAAGAAAAAGGGTCTGCGCAGGTATCTGGCTCAAATCCTGTAAATGATACTTGTTGCCCCCATCAGGTTCAACACACATGACTGCTTTAGGCTGCGGCAACCCTTGGGCCTGCGCAATAGCAGCCATATCCGCCGACATGATCCCTCCCATGGAATGACCGACCACGGCGATCTTATCCAGCATGGGGTGCACGTGCCCATTTTGCTGTAATACGACTAGCGCATCTCTAACCGCGCTAAATGCATTTGGTAAAAAATCCGGTGTCGGTGTACGCAAACTGTCTTGATAAATAGGATACACCACGATGTTACCCCGCCTCACGATATGCTCAATCCAGGCACCATAGCTTTTCGGATTGATAGCACTCCATCCGTGATTAAAAATGACCAGCGGCGCTGATACGGGAGCGGGATCTGCCGGCTCATAAATCCAATACCGGCTGGCACCTTCACCATACTCGTGTTTGGTCACCGAGGCGTAGGCATATTCCTGGCCCCCGGGGCCAGATAGCGGCTGCTCAGGAGGAGTTGCCGCGTAAGAACAGATCGAAAAACCTGTGAGAAATGCAGATACAACGAAGAATTTCTGAGAATTCATAGTTTATTTCTCCCTGGCTTTACATCTATTATACGCAAAAAATAAAAAACATCTCTCCCAAAATCACTTAAATAACAGTTTTCTTAGCCAAAACGGTGACCATTGATGTTCCTGTCGTCACACCTGAACTATCGGTGGCCGTTAAAATATACGTCGTCGTTTGGGCAGGGCTCACCGTCGTTGAACCGGAAGACATGCTGGAAGTGATATTCCCCGGATTAATACTTACCGCCGTAGCACCTATAGTTCTCCATGTTAACGTAGTTGCATTGCCGGTTGGAGTGGCCGTGAAAGAGGCAATCAAAGGCGGATGGGTATTGGTAATAAAACCAGCCAGCCAATCGAGGTTAGGCACCACTGACCAGGCATACGTCTTGGGTGGCTGCCAACCTGGATCAGTAATATAGACATGCCCTGCAGGCGGATTTTGAACTTCAGAATCCTGCACCTTATACCAGCCGCTGCCATCGCTGCGCAGGCAAGAGGCGTTATTAGGATCACAGGTTTGTCCTGTGATGCCGTTTAATTCCGTGCCCACCCCGCTGGAAGTTTGCCCGAAAAATTGGTCAGCATCCCCGTTGATCGCACGCAAACGGTCAGCAGGCAAGCTGCGGTTGGCAGGGTCCATGCAAGCCTTCATGTTTATAGATATGTCACTGTTAACTTCCAACACATCACCATCTGCCATCCCGTAAACCGCCTGGACGCGAGGATCAAAATCCTTGGCCATGGTGGCAATTTGGGCCCCTTGGCTGATACCGCTCATAGTGATCCCTAAATTGCAATTGGCTCCAGGCAGCGCACAAATGGCGGCAAGGGCGCTGCTAGGGCTGCCAGCATTGAACATACAGGCCATTTTACTTTTCAATAACGAACAGCTGTAAGGATGGGAAGTGCCTGGATTCTGAAAAGAATTGGGATATTGAATGGAAACTGCCAAAAAACCACGGCTGACCATTTGACTGACAATTGTTTGGGCCTCCCCGCTTTGATAATCCTCACCGGTGCCAACAACATGAATATGCACCGGAAAAGGACCAGGACCACTGGGTTTTTGTCCCCAAATGCCCATCCTCACCGAACAGGCACTGAAGCTATCGTTAAGCCCCGTATACGTCGCATTGATCGTCTGCACCCCACCTGACGCCTCAGCTTGGGCACTAAAGTTAGCCGTGACATTCATATTGGCATTCACTGCCAGTACACAGCTGCCAGTACCACTGCATGCCCCTGACCACCCTCCAAATACGGAACCACTGGCAGCAACAGCCGTTAAAGTAACAGTTGTCCCATTGGTAACTTTTGTGTTACATAGGGTCGCGTCAGGATTGATCCCGCAATTAATAGTATTATTTGGTCCAAATATCATTCCAAACCCGGTTCCCGTCGTAGAAACTGCCAGGGTAGATGTTGTTGGCGGAGGTGTCGGAAGATTGCTCACCAGATAGATAATAGGCGGTGTCTCTGTATAAACAGCGAGTTTGGTGCCATCAGGGCTCCATGAACTATCAGCCGGTCCAACACCTGGTGAAAAATAAGGCAGGGTCGCATTATGAAAATCAACGACTTCTTCTTGATTGGAACCATCCGCATTCATAAGCCATAGGTTTAGCGTTTGGTTGTCCGCCATACCCCGGCTGCTTACCCAGGCAATGGTATTGTAAGACGGGTTTATCTGCCCATGCTCATTCCATGCATTATTATCATCTGTCAAATTGACATACTGGTTTGTCACTGGATCCATCCTATATTCGTTAGCAAATTTGCTGCCCACGGCAGAGGCGGTAAAAATGACCTGTTTGTCATCCATCGTAAAACCATGGCTTTCATAAAATGCCCTCGCGCCCAAGGGTTGGTATAAAGTTGTAATATTACTGAGTACAGGAACGCCATTTTGAACATTAAAATCCGCGATATGCAACTGCCAATCGCCAAGCGCACCATCTGCCTGGACAAGTTGTGCCCAGAACAATTTGGTCCCATCGTGAGAGAAATGCGGATGTAAAACACCGCTCGCTTGGCCACCGTTAAAGGTATCAACAATTTTCCAGTAATTGGTCCCGGTCGCATCCATGATCCACAGATCATTGGCCACACCAGCACCGGGATTCGTTAAGGTATTAGGAAGAAAATTATTGCTATATTGGCCTTCGAAGACTATATACCTGCCCGAAGGATGCCATGCGGGATTCCCCTTATTCTTTGTCGGCGCCCCAGGTTTACTGCAGGTCAGGCAGACCTGGTTAAGGCCCTCAGGGTTCATGGTCCAGATATCATAATAGCCATTAGGGCTAAGCCGGTCAAAGGCGATCAGATTCTGGGCAGACCAGTCAACACGGCCGCCATTGCTTGCTAAGACAGTCGCAGAAACATTAGCACCATAACTATGCTGTGCCACAAGAAGGCATATGACGCAGCTGAGTGCACTAAGTGATAGATTTCGAATGATTGGGCCCATATTTATTTCCTTTGGTTTTATGTCCATTGTTAGTTTTTCCTCTCATTGGATTATACGCAAAGGAACGTCAAAGCATCCCCAAAAAAGATCGCTTAAAGCAATAATATCACTTTTCTTTGTTGAAATATTTACGTAAAACTTACAGTGCAGGGATTTGGAGGGATGCTGCCGGGCTATCGTTTTCTTTTAATCGAACGGTCGATCTCCCTTTTGATCTCGCGCTTTTTGATATCATCTCGCTTATCATATAATTTCTTGCCTTGACCTACCGCAACTTCCACCTTGGCCCAGCCTTTTTTATTAAAATAGATCTTGGTCGGGATCAAGGTCAGCCCTCCGCGGGTCAAATGACCATTGATCCGCTCAAGCTCCTTGGCGTGCACCAGCAGTTTGCGGGGCCGGGCTGGTTCTTCATTCAAATAGCTAGCCTGCTCGTAGGGGTTGATGTACAAATTATAAAGATAAAGTTCTCCCTTATCAATATGGGCAAAAGCATCTGTAAAACTGGCCCCCCCGGCACGCAGGCTCTTGACCTCACCACCGGACAAAGCAATGCCGCACTCCCATTTATCAGTCAGGATATAATTGTGATATGCTTTTTTATTCGTGGCGATGGTTGTCATTTTAATTAATTAGCTTCCCATAAAGCGCTAAGAAAATAGGGATCGTGATCATACTTAAAAGATGTGAAACAAAAATACCCTGATTGATGAAATCCTGATTTTTCGTCTCATAATTCCGGGCAATAATGGATATCGTAATGGACGTAGGCATGCACGCCTGAATAATAGCTACAAAGCTAACCAAAGGATTTAATCTTACCATAGATAGAACGATCAAGGTTAACAAAGGCAACATAATCAATTTGATCAATACCGCACCCGTCACCTGGACCCATTTAGTCCGGGCCAAGCTTGATAAGCTTAAATTACCACCTATGACGATCATGGCAATGGGCAGTGCCGCATCCCCAAAGATCTTGACGGGCTTTAAAACCGGTTCAGGGACAATACCTTTCCCAACAGTCAAAACAATGATCAACGCGGCAAACATGCTTAATAAAGGCGGATTGATCATCTTTGTTAGATCTATCCGGCTGGATTTTTCCTTAGTCACAAGCCAAATCCCCAATGACCATAGGCAGAGGTCAAAACCAATAATGGAAAAAATCACTGAGGTGTATACTTTTCCTGCCCATGGCCCCAAAGGCAGAGAGATCGCTATCAATAAGGGAATGTACCCGCCATTGTTCAAGGAGGACACCGCCTGGAATCCTGTCTTAAGAGGCCCCCGGTGGCGCCACGTTATCAGGGAAGAAACCAGTAAACCTGTTAATACCAGGCTGATATTGATAAGCGGAAATTCCCACCAAAATGGCATCAGCACCGCATCAAAATGGACAAGTATCTGGTAAAAAATGAATAACGGAAAAAAGATATTAACACTTAAAAAGGACAAAAGCCTGAGGCCGGACTCATGAATGATGCCACGACGCACCAAACAAAAGCCCATGGCTCCCATGGCAAAGATCTGGGCTACGGCGATCGTAGAAGTCTGGAAAGTTATAGGAAACATAAGGTGGAATTATAACAGTTGCGTGTTCTTGTTGACAGACAAATTTCATACGACTATACTGATTGTCTTGTCAGGTCACCTTCTGGCATATAGCTCTGTAGAAATCTGCCGGGGTGGCGGAATTGGTATACGCGTACGTCTCAGAAGCGTATGGCGAAAGCCTTGAGAGTTCAAATCTCTCCTCCGGCACCATATAGTATTACTTTATAGAATAGGGGTTTGTATGAGTGATGATGTCAATGTTAAGAAAAATGGCGCGATGGACGAAATTGAGCTCAAAGAATGGCTGGCTTCCCTTGATTATGTCCTCAACAGCGGGACTCCTGACCGGGTACAATATCTTCTCCAACAGCTTCAGATCCGGGCCCAGGAATCAGGCGTCACTCTTCCTTTCACTTATCACACTCCCTATATCAACACCATTACCAAAGAAAAACAGCCACCTTTCCCGGGCAACCGCGAATTGGAACGCCGTATCAAATCCATTGTCCGCTGGAACGCCATGGCCATGGTGGTCAAAGCCAATAAAATGACCGATGGTGTCGGTGGGCATATCTCAACCTATGCCTCTTCCGCCACCCTTTATGAAATTGGTTTCAATCACTTTTTCCGCGGACGCACCGATACCAGCGACGGAGATTTAGTTTATTTCCAAGGCCACGCCTCACCTGGTATCTATGCCCGCGCCTTTGTGGAAGGCCGTTTATCAGAAACCAATTTGAATAATTTTCGCCGTGAACTGGCTGAAGGCGGCGGCTTGTCGTCCTACCCGCATCCCTGGTTGATGCCCAGTTTTTGGCAGTTTCCAACTGTTTCCATGGGTTTGGCCCCTATTATGGGGATTTACCAGGCCCGCTTTAATCGTTATTTGGAAGATCGCGGCTTAAAGGCCAAGGATGACAATAAAGTATGGGTATTCATGGGTGATGGCGAATCTGATGAACCTGAATCCTTGGGCGCCTTGACCATGGCCTCGCGTGAAAAATTAGATAATTTGATCTTTGTCATCAATTGTAACCTCCAACGCTTAGATGGCCCTGTACGCGGCAATGGCAAGATCATCCAGGAATTAGAGGCCCTGTTCCGCGGCGCCGGCTGGAATGTTGTCAAGGTCGTCTGGGGCAGTGAATGGGACCAGTTACTCGAAAAAGATACCGAAGGTTTATTGGCCCGGCGCATGGGTGAGGTGGTTGATGGTGAATTCCAGAAATATTCCGTCTCCTCCGGCGCTTACATCCGTGAAAAATTCTTTGGCACAGACCCCCGCCTGCTTGAGATGGTGGCCCACCTGTCAGATGAAGAAATCGGCGATATGAAACGCGGCGGCCATGACCCTGAAAAGGTTTATGCCGGTTATAAAGCTGCTGTTGAGTACAAAGGTGCTCCGACGGTGGTATTGGCCCACACGATCAAAGGCTATGGCTTGGGCGAATCCGGTGAGGGCAAGAATATTTCCCATAATCAAAAGAAACTCAACGACCAGGAACTTAAAGAATTCCGTTCCCGCTTTAACATCCCCATCTCCGATGCAGAAGTGGCTAAAGCACCTTTTTACAAGCCAGCTGAAGATTCTCCTGAAATGCAATACCTGCGCGAACGCCGTAAGGTATTGGGCGGCGCTTTACCCATGCGCCGCACAGAGTCAACCCCTTTGAAAACCCCCTCAGAAGCAGTTTTTGAGGAGTTTTATAAAGGCACTGACGGCCGGGCCGTGTCAACGACCATGGCCTATGTACGGATCCTTTCCCAACTGTTACGGGATGAATCCATTGGTAAATTCATTGTTCCCATCATCCCTGACGAAGCACGCACCTTTGGGATGGAAGGACTTTTCCGTCAATGCGGGATCTATTCCCACGTCGGCCAGCTCTATGATCCTGTGGATTCGGACAGTTTGATGTATTACAAAGAAGCCAAAGACGGACAGATATTAGAAGAAGGTATTAATGAAGCAGGCTCCATCTCCTCTTTTATCGCCGCAGGGACCGCTTCGGCAACCCACAACATTAATACCATCCCCTTCTACACTTATTATTCCATGTTCGGTCCGCAGCGTGTCGGCGATCTGGTGTGGGCCGCCGGTGATCTGCGCTGCCGTGGTTTCCTGGTTGGCGCAACCTCCGGACGTACCACCCTAAACGGTGAAGGCTTACAGCATCAGGACGGTCACACACATCTGTTGACCTCAACAGTACCTAATTTGATCTCCTATGACACCTCCTTTGCCTATGAAATTGCCGTGATCATCCGCAATGGTATTGAACGCATGTATGAAAAACAGGAAAGTTTGTTTTATTACATTTCCGTGGGTAATGAGAATTATGTCATGCCTGCCATGCCGGAAGGTGCCAAGGAAGGCATTATCAAAGGATTGTATAATTTTAGCCGGTCCACCAAAACATCCGATTTAAAAGCACACTTGCTGGGGTCTGGGGCCATTATGAACCAGGTCCTGGAAGCCCAAAAGATCCTGGAAGAAAAATACAATGTATCCACCGACGTGTGGGGTGCGACCAGTTACAATGAATTACGCCGCGAAGCTTTGCATGTAGAACGTGATAACATGCTTAACGGCAAAAAAACCAAGGTCCCGTATGTGACCCAAATGCTCCAAAACGAAAAAGGCGTTTTTGTATCTGCCTCTGATTATATGAAGGTCTTGGGGGATTCGATCCGTCAATGGATCCCGGGTCCTTACACCGTACTTGGTACGGATGGATTTGGCCGCTCGGAGAGCCGTCCGGCGTTGAGGGACTTCTTTGAAGTGGATGCTAAACATATTGTCTGGGCAACCCTGGTGACTTTGTGTCAGCAAAAACAAATCGGGGAAGATGCGTTAGCTAAAGCCCAAGCTGATTTAAAGATCAATCCTAATAAACTGAATCCCATGATTTCGTAATATAAAGAAAGATCATTATGGCTGAATTGAAGCTTCCTGAATTAGGTGAGAACATCACCCAAGGTACCGTCACTAAGATCCTTGTCAAGAACGGCGAGACAATCAAAAAAGGACAAAATATCCTGGAGTTGGAGACGGATAAGGCTGTTTTAGAAGTGCCTTCCAACGCTGACGGCATTATCGGTGAGGTCTTGATCAAAAGCGGCGCGGTTGTTAAAGTCGGACAACCGATTTTTACACTGACTGGCTCCGCTACGGGTGTTTCGACCCCAACTCCACCAGAAGCCAAAACAGCCCCAACCAAGCCTGAAGCTAAATCTGAAACACAAGCGCCATCAGAGCCAGCTAAACCAGCAGCTGCTTCCGGCGGTATTTCTGAAATGAAATTACCTGCCTTAGGGGAGAATATTGAGAAAGGTACTGTCACTAAAGTTTTAGTCAAAGTCGGCGACACCCTTAAAAAGGGACAAAACATTTTAGAGATCGAAACGGATAAGGCTGTATTAGAAGTCCCCTCTGCCTCTGAAGGCGTGATCAAAGAGATCTTGATTAAGGCCGGAACAGTGGTCAAGGTAGGTCAGCCGATCTTCAAAATTGAGGGTGGTGTATCCGCTCCAAGTGCTGCACCTGCTGCCGCTGCTGCTCCTACATCTTCTACGGCAAAGATCAGCAGCCCGGTAAGCACCGCTAAGGCTCCCGCTCCAAACGCACCTGCAGCGAGCGCTCCTCTACCCATACGCAAAGATATCCCGGCTGCACCGTCGGCACGTTTATTGGCACGGGAACTTGGGATAGATATTGGCCAAGTCCCTGGCTCAGGCCGTGGGGGGCGTATCTCTAATGAGGATGTGAAAGCTTATTGCAAAGTACTTAACACCTCCCGTCCTGCCGGTGGAGGCGTTGTCTCCGCTTCTGTTCCTTTGCCTAATTTCACCAAATGGGGTACGACGCGGCGTGAACCGATGAGCAATGTCCGTAAAAAGACCGCGGAACATCTTTCTAATGCGTGGACCAGCATTCCTCATGTCACCCAATTCGACAAGGTCGATATCACGGAACTTGAAAAATTACGTAAAAGCATTTCCGGCACCAACAAAAAAATCTCTGTCACGCCTTTTATCATCAAGGTGGTGGCTGCAGCCTTGAAGAAATTCCCGCAATTTAACTCGAGCATTGATATGAGCACCCAAGAGATCATTCTTAAAGATTACGTCAATATCGGGGTCGCTGTTGATACTGACCGCGGACTTCTGGTGCCGGTATTGAAAAATGTGGATAAGATGTCCATCCTTGAAATCTCTGATGAGCTGACAGCCATGGCTGAACGCGCCCGTATGAAGAAAACCACCATCGAGGAAATGCAAGGCGGATGCTTTACGATCTCAAATTTGGGCGGCATCGGCGGCACTTGCTTTACGCCCATCGTTAACTGGCCGGAAGTGGCTATCTTGGGCGTGTCCAGGGGATCACTTGAACCGGTTTATACCGACGGTCATTTTATACCGCGCCTTATGCTTCCATTATCTTTGTCTTATGACCACCGCATGATCGATGGCGCAGATGGTGCCCGCTTCATCCGCTGGGTCTGCGAAGCTATTCAACAACCTTTTCTTTTGGACCTGAATAAATGAGCTCCTCCATTCCATTGGTCGTCATCGGCGCCGGACCCGGCGGTTACGCGGCAGCTTTTTTAGCGGCTGACTTGGGACTGGAAGTTGCCATCGTTGAAAAAGAACTTAATCCCGGCGGCGTCTGCCTTTACCGCGGCTGTATCCCTTCTAAAGCTCTTTTGCACGCGGCTAAGATCATCAGTGAAGCCAAACATGCCAGTGCCTTTGGCATTGAATACAATGAACCTAAAATTGATATCACGAAATTACGTGATTGGAAGAAAAGTGTCGTCACCAAATTGACCGGCGGTTTAGGTCAGTTAGCTAAAGCGCGCAAGATCAAATATTATCAAGGTGAGGCAAGCTTTATTAATTCCAACACCTTAAAAATCAAAAAAGCAGATGGCAGCACTGAAGAGTTAAGCTTTCAAAAAGCCATCCTGGCGACTGGCTCACGCCCTGCTGTCATCCCTAATTTACCTCAATCCCCTGATATTTGGGATTCCACCACTGCTTTGGACCTGGAGAATATCCCTCATAATCTTTTAGTGGTCGGCGGCGGTTATATCGGCATGGAATTAGGCACCGCTTACCATGAATTAGGCTCCAAGGTCTCGGTTGTGGAAATGACCCCAGGCCTTTTGCCTGGTGCAGACCGCGACCTGTCTGATGTCCTTTATAAACGCGTTAAGGGCATGTTTGCCAAGATCATGCTCGAGACTAAGGTCATCAAAATGGAAACCAGCAAGAACGGCATTACCGTGACCTTTGCTGACTTGGCAGGCAAAGAATTTAAAGAAGAGTATAATAAAGTCCTGGTCTCTATCGGCCGCAAACCCAATTCAGAAAATTTAGGCCTTGAGAATACCAAGGTCAAGGTCACTCCCCGCGGCTTTGTGGAAGTCAATGACCAACGCCAAACCGCAGATCCCAGCATCTTTGCCATCGGGGACATTGCCGGTGACCCTATGCTGGCCCATAAAGCCTCTCACGAAGGTCGTGTGGCTGTGGAGACGGTCGCTGGACACAAAGTGGCTTTTGAACCCCAAGCCATCCCTGCAGTCGTCTTTACAGACCCGGAAATCGCCTGGTGCGGGATGACTGAGATTGATGCCGCTAAAGCCAACCGTGAAGTAACGGTGGTGAAATTCCCATGGGCCGCCTCAGGCCGTGCGCTCACCCTGGACCGCACCGAAGGCCTAACCAAACTCCTTATTGATCCTAAAACTCAACGTGTATTAGGCGTGGGTATTGTCGGCGTGGGTGCCGGGGAAATGATCGCTGAAGGGGTTGTGGCCATTGAAATGGGTGCTGTTGCTGCAGACCTGAAACTTTCCATCCATCCTCATCCGACGCTGTCTGAAACCATCATGGAAGCCGCCGAGAGCTTCTTTGGTCACAGTACGCATATTTACAAACCTAAAAAATGACGCAGGTCATTCATCGGCTGGATACTAATGATCACCGGCACAAAGCCGGTGGAATTTTGCAATTGCGCAAGCATGGCAGGATCAAGATGAAATTTGATCCCTACGCTGTCATTCCCCCCGAAGCGGGCATCCATCTTTGTCTGTAAATTCATTTTTGCAGGGCCCAGATCTATACCGCCGGTATTTTCTGGAGTGACCATGGCCTTGCTGACATCCGCAGGAATGATCTCTTCGTTGCCGTATTGGCGACGGCCTTTTAAATCTGTAAAGACAACCGTTACTTTTCCGCTTTTTTCAAGAACTGCAAGGACATTTTTAGGATAAGGTTTTTCTTTGTATTTATCCGAATCAAAATAAAGAATATTTTCAGGTAAAAGTTTAGTCGTTTCCAAGAATTTGGATAAATTACGTATAAATGCGGCCTGAAACCCTGTTTCTTGGGGGCCGCGTATAATTAAGAAACGGTGATCTTTTGTCAGATAGTTCCTGAATGTACCCTGAAAGGCAAACGGGTCAAAATTAGATGTGTAGAGGTGGCTGAGCCCTTTGGCGCGGCCTTGTTTATCGTAAATAACGATCACGACGCCTGTAACTATAGGAGCAAGATATTCTTTTGTTGGCAACACTAAATTTAATTTGTCTCCCTGATGAATTGTCTCCAGAGTGTCATCTATCTTTTTCTTAGCGTTGCCAGGCTGTATCAAAAATGGTTGATACACGTCCTCCGGACCTCTTTTTTCCAAAGACTGTTGTTTTGCCGGTTTTCCTATTGCTGTTGCTATTGAAATTTCATTTTCAATATCTGCCAATAATGCTGTTACCGGACTGGTAAATATAGGTTCTGTTGTGCCATTAACCTCATGTTGCTTTAAATCGTCGACCAGCCTTCGAATGACACTATCCATTCTTGAATCATTAAATGCGGCAATGGCCAGCTCTTTATTTAAACCTAAAGAAACTTCAAGGTTGGTCCCCACGGTAATATTCGTTTTATATTTGTGATAAATACCGGCAAGGGAAAGACAACGGACTTGTAATGCATAAAGGCCGTTGCTATAAAGCATAAGCACTCTTCGAAAAGAATCCATACCACTGCCTTTCATATCACCTATCTGTCCTGTTTCTCTAAGCCAATATTTCGCCTTGTATTTTTTAGTTATGACAAACACTTTTGGAGGACGATCTGCCTTCATCGCCTGATTGATGCTTTGTAAATCCATGCCTTGCATACCACGTTGCAGTAAGTCTGAAATTTTTTTCTGCAGGTCATCTGAAAAGATCACCCGTTCAAAAAGTTCTTTAAGACCCTGTTTATCGGAAGCCTTTACCCACCTGTCTTCTGAGCGCCCATCCAGAACATTGAATAAATACACGGCCGCATAATGTGTTGGGGTTGGCACAGGTGCAAACAGTTGTTCTGCCAACATAAACGGCGTAAAATTAGGATGTGTGCTCAATTTAATTTCTGCCATATAGGCCAAGGTTTCCATTTCCACCAGTTTTTGATCCCCGCTGCTCATTGTTGACCATACATCCTCTGGCACCCCAAACCTATTGACCACAGGCACGTAGGCTGCATTTAAAATTTCCTGGGTTTTATGGGTCAATTCGTGATTGACAACATCCTTTTCAATGAAAATCCGTAATTGATCCCGCTCCATACCCGCCAATTCCCTTCTGATCCAACGGTTGGCTGCCTCAGTGACTTCTCCCCAGAGACCGGCATTCTCTACCTGATTGCCGGGGGTTAGAACCTTCATTATCTCATCTACCAACTTATCTATATTACTAAGATTGATAAAAACAAAATTCTCCCCCAGTGGACTTATGCCATCAGCCTCGGACTCCAAATTGCCGCTCATATATCTGCCATAAATAGCTGTTATATTCTTTTTACCGATTCGCTTGGGTGGACTTTTTCGCTCTATCCCGTAAGTGGATGATGAATAAATAAAACCGTCTTTGCGGACGGTTACATTCAATAAGCTATAAATGTTATTGGGCACCAGAAATTCTTCGTTAAATTTTTGCCAGCGTGTCTGTAAATCCGGGTTTAGAACAGTAAGGTTGTCCAATATGTAACCCATCATACTGCCTAACGGCCTGTTGATCGAACGGGAACGCACCCTCAGGATATCACTACCCTCCTTAAAGTCGTTAGTTCTCTGCTTTTTAATAAACCCGTCCCATGTGTATTTAAAAAAGTATTCCATTCTCTTTTGAGGATCATTGATGGCCTTCAATGCCGCACGGGCAAATTCCCGTGAATCAAAACTTTTTTGAGGCACAAAGCCGCCTCTTAGACCTTCCTCTATGACTAAACTTATATCGTCCCATCCATACGCAGCTACACCCCTCCTATCCAATATATCTTTCCAATGGGTGAACGATATGATATCAATATCCCCCGGTGCTGCGTTCCGGATCCTTTCCAACTCATTGATGATGAGCATGCGTGCCAACTCCAATTGCTGGGCAGGTTTCAATGTTTGAGCTTGAGCCTCACCTGATAAAACATTGGCGATAACAAGCCCTCCGGCCCCCCGCCATGCATCACGCAAAAATTTTCTTCTGGGAACAGCTATCATAGCCTGATTTGATAATGAACGAATGAGCAAGGCTGCAGCAAGTTCGATATCCTTTAATTTGGGATCATTTGATGGAAGCGCCAGCGCCTTATTTAACCGCGCCCACAAAATAGTGTCTTCTTCTAAATTGGGCATACCTTCCATTGGCAGATCAAGAATCCCTCTTGCCCACAATATCTCTACCCGAGTGGGCGGATTTAAAACCTGATCTGCCCTTATACGGGGAGCTACTGCATCTGCGGAAGATTCAAGCCTCTCTTTTGAAACATACTCGTCCCCGTCATCGATGGGCAGCTCGGCGGCTTTTGCTTTTTCCTTTTTCTCTGCCTTCATGGCCAAATCATCCGCGACCCTTCTCTTCAGGCTCTTTTTAGCATATTCAACGCCATCCTGTGTAACTCTATCAAAGAAATTCTCAAAGAATACCCCACCGGGTACAAAAGCAAAATACATGCTGCCCTGAGGCAGCCCTGTCACAATACTATGGTTCTTTCCTGTGACATAACTTAACAAATACGATGGTTTTTTGATGCCATTCAAACCTTCAACTCCCATCTGCCCCAATCCAACAACCGCATCTGCTTTAATAATTGTCTCTGCCAATGAGGAAGAGATATCCCTTAAATTTATCCCCGCATACATCGGCCCGTCCTCTAACAAGATGAATCGACCTTCGGCCCCTATCTTCTTTAATTCACTTAACTCATGGGTCCTTAACTGCTCGCGTACATCCTCAATGGTAGCATCAATGGCCACCCGCTTTTTCTTGGCAACCACGGTTATTGTCAGATCAGGATTCATCCGTAAGAATGTCTGGATAAGAAGCAGATGATAATAAAGATCACCATTATCATCGACAAAATAAACCAGATCTGCTTTATTTCCATTTAAGAATCTTTCAACAAAGTGTCCCGTGGCATTCAAAGCTAATTTCTCCGACTTGGCCTTTTCTTGCAGACCGATCGTCACATCGATGGACCTCTCCATTTCCCTTTGTACTTCAGGATCAGAAAACCAGATATTGGGCGCAGACGCATACAGCGCCATCCGGATCAATCCATCCAGATAGCGTGTTTTCTCATCGATCGTTGATGCCCCTTCTAACATTCTTAATGACTGACCAAATGGCGTACCTTCGCCTGATGAGCGCCTGACGATCTCATTGGCATTCCTGGCGATGTCCTCTGCCCCTTGTTCATGTTCAGGCACCTCTGATCCATAAATGATTAACTCCGCTATCCTGTCAATGATACGATTGGATTCTGAATTAACTGTACCATCAAAAAAATTATTACCCGAACGGTCTGTAAAGACAAGTAAGGCATCCACCCATCGTTCAAATTGAGCACGTTTTTCTCCCCTATCTTCAATGGCGATCCCTCCCTTAGCAATGGCCTTGCTTAATTCCCTGTCAAATAAACCATCCATATACTTCCTGTCCCAAGACCATACTTCATGGCTACGGGCATCCCTCTTTAAATACGGCCCACCCATATAATCACTTGAAATGATCGCATTTATTTCATCTGCAGAGGCAAGATCAGGGTCTTTGGGACTTAACAAACGGATAACATCCTCTTCCCGGCTCCCTGGAGGCAGGACACCGGCACGTTCCAATAACACCAACAGTTGAGAACCTTTCCTTGTTTCCCTGGCCTTGCGTCGAAGTACCATGCCAGCACTTTCCATCCTGGCCCCGTTTAAAAAGGCACTGACACGGCCCGGAGAAACCTTAGATGCTTCAGCGATTTCCATTTGGGTCATTCCCTTATATTTTGCCGGCAACTGCCCTGGTGTTTCTATTTTTGCTCTTTGTAGCTCCTCCCAAAGCCTTTGAACATTTTTTGACTTAAATGTCCGCTGGGTAATCGGCCCTTGTTTAGCTGTCATGGCATGATCTGCCGGGACCAGTTCAACTAAAATACTGGAATGATCGTTCCATAACACCGTTGCAGAAACAGCATCAGAGTGAACCGGTTCAATATATTTCAGCCGGTAATCTCCTTGAAGATCAGATTTATTATCTATACCAATGATCAATTTGCCGCCAACAAGGTTGGGAACCCCATAACTATCATAATTGATAACGGGATGTTTATTCTTTAAAGCACGGGCTATTTCCAGCGCCATTGACTTTACTTCTCCTTTGATAAGGTGGATCTTAAACCCATCCCTGACCATCCCTTCCTGTGGCATCTGCTTTAGCGGATATAGGGTATCTATACCGGAATACCCAGGCTGAACATGCAAAGGCCTTGTCATATCCATTTCATTAAGATCATCCCAGATTTGAGTGATATGTTGTCCATCCCACGGCTTTCCGTAATATTGATAAACGCTCGCCATAAGATTCAACAGCCCTGCACCATGGTCTGGGATACTATTTATCCTGGGAACATGTCCCAAGAATTGCGGTTCAACCTGCTTAAAAGGAGCATTCGTTTTTTCCTGTTCCTGGGACACTTTTGCCAATTGCATTACATGTATTTCTTTTGAATTATCACCTTGCAAAATACCCAGATGCCCGCTGACTGGCACAACCAAGGGAGGCTTTTCAAAAATGGTGGACGAATACTGCGGGATTTGTATAAGGCCAGCCAGCAATGCCATGTAACCTAACCATGTTGATGCCTTGACGACGCCTTTATATGTCCTCAATAAATTCCTTTTAGTTTTGTCGACGATGAGCCTGTTGTAGCCCATCAAAAAACTGGAAATAGCAAAACTATACAAAACATCATATATATACCCATTCATTACCTTTCCTGATAAGGGAGCCCCAAAAATAAACAAAGCGGCGTTCAAATGTAATAGTACGGATAAAGCGTAAGGCGTCCAACGGACATCGTAATCTTCAGCATCGGGAATATGAAATGTTTGCGGGTCTGTATTGAATATTTTTCTGGCGATCTTGTCTCTCTGTTCATCAGTTATAACATCGCCATTGTCCGGATGTAAGGATGCATATACCGCCAAAGCAGCTACATAGGCTTTGGGGCCGAGCCCTGCATTATATCCTGGTAAGATTGTCCCATCCAAAGGCAAACCTTCCTCGTCAAATTTATCCTTGGACAATGAATAAACCAAATACGCTGTTTTCTCATCCCTCAATTTCCAAAGCACATAGGTATATATCAAAGATGTTAAAAATGATTCCCTGTCAGGGTCTGCCAGAATAACGAGACCATTTTTATGATCAAAACCGCCGGGAACTAAGGGTCGTGAAGGGATACCGACAAAAGGATGCATATTAGGGATGATTGTGATATTTAATTCTTTTAATTCTTCCTCTCCCAATAAAGACAAGAACCATTCCATGTCCTTCTTACGCTTTTTCGAAAGAAGTGAAAACCCCTTGATAAACACTTGACCATTCGATTGGCGTGTGTGATCAGCTGGTGTTGTCGTAGCCAGTACAACACGCATGGCCAGTAACCCTGTTTTTTTCAACACGCCGCTAAGCATTGCCCTATTGGACGTATACGCCATGGCTGGCCCCATACGGCTGGCGAAACTAAATCCTCCAGAAAAATATTTCTTGGGAACGATCTGCTGGGTCATGGGGTCCTGCTCTTCTTTGATATAGTTGTAGGCCCCTTTTTTGAAAGCTTGGAGGTAACGTTGGTAGATGGCTTCAATATTGAGTGATTCTTTATAATCCACTCCTGCTACCTTCTTTTTGTCCTCATACACTTGGGCCAGGATGCTGTCCCTGATCTTTTTCTTGTACCATGTCGCCAGGATCAGGGAATTGTAGACTTGGCGCAGTTGGGCAAAATTCCCGTTTTCATTGACTTCTTTGGTAAGTTCGGGAATAACTATCTCACGAATGATTTTGGATCCGATGGTATCTGGTCGGTAACAGTTATTTTCAAGGGCTAAATAATCCTGCTCAAGCATGACCTTCAAACTGCTTTCAACTACATAGGCCGTACCGGCTTTAGCGTTCTCATACACCACTGCCTTGTCCGGCACAATCCAGACTTTGTTAAATGTATTCACCGGAATATTGGTCGTGCCAAATTTTTTCTGAGTTTCCTCATAGATACGCTTCCAGAATTTCTTGCCTGTCTCTCCTTCAGGATAAATCAAACTAGCCGTGATCTGTTTGAGCATGTAGTCTTCTGCCAAAAGATCGCGACCCATTTCAGTCAAACCAAAACTTTGAGGGATGATACGGTTCTTTTCGTAAGGACTGAGATTGACCCAAAGGTCCTTTTCAGGGATGGTAAGACTGGCTAAAAAATATTTTATGAGTTTGGTGGCTTCGGATTCAGGATGACGATCTTCACTATCGCCTTGATCTAAAATGAAGTCGAAACGAAATGGATTGTCTGGATGGACCTTGATGCCTTTTAAAATTGGCGGATTAAACTCAGTGCTTAAAGGCACCAATACTCCGGGAGCGGGTAAGTGGAATTCACCTTCAACGCTATAAATTGGTTCTGCGTTGGCGGTTGGTATTGGGCCTAAAGAATTAAAGAAAAAGGCAAAAATAAGCCCCAGAGCTATATTAGCTCTTAAATTTAGATACTTTCTCATATATAGAGAAAGTATGCACTATTTAACTGAATTTTGCCACTTTTCTTGGGTCACTGGGGGTCTAGGAAGGCTGGTCTGTATGGCTTAATCCAAAAAGCGGAAGAATATCGGGCATTTCTTCAATGTTAATGACCCGAGGATAAAATCCTGCTACGCCGCGGCGTTTAAATTGCTCGGCCAGTGCTTGGTCGAAATGTACTTCGATCTTTTGCCCTGATTCTTCCATGTCCAGATTTGAAGGGTCGAAATCAATACCACCGTAAGAAGGGATTGCCACTGGTTCTGAAAGAGCTTTAACGTTTTGATGGCCCATGGCCCTATCCGTTTCAGACAACTCTGACAAATTAGCTCCATTGACCCTATAAATATACCTGCGTAATCCTGCATCCAACGCATCTGCAAGTGCAGCTTGAACGCCATGATGCACATGCTCATCTTCAATAAAATTTATCTTTATCTGGGGCTTGCCTTTATTGTCTATGCTTTCCTGCACATTGTACTTCATGGTTACTGCCGGCTGCCTTGTCTGTGTGTTGACAATACTTACCGTTGTTGTCAAATGTTCATCATTGATCAAGGACTCACCGATCTCAAAATTTGGTGGAATTACTTTCTTTAACGCCTGGTTTTCTTCTGCCCTGATCGTTTGTTCCCTCTCCGGTGTTGCCAGGGGATCCATTAAGGGCAAGGCTTGGGGCAAATTTGCTTTTTGAAGCCGGGCCAGAAAATACAGGTATTGCCTATTTTCCGGCTTAAAAATATATTCGAGAACAGGCAGCGGGGCAAAAGCGAAATCATCATAATCGATCTCACCTGTTCTAAAGAATTTGATCACTCCTTTACGGATAATGGTGGAAGAGATCTCCGTATCGATCCCCACATTTTTAACCACTTCAATTTCTTTGTTACTGATCATCTGGTCTCTTAACTGGTCTGACGTATCCGGACCGCGGACAACACTGATCATCCTTACCTTCACGTCCTTAAAACCATGTTTTCTCAAATACATATTGTCCAGGTATAGCTTGGAAACCGTATCCAATAGCGGCATTTGAATTTTATGAACGGAACTAGGCTGGGATTGAATCAATTCTTCCAGTTGACCCAACTCTGCCGCTTGGATCAATCGATCCAAATCAGCCGTATGGCTGCCGTCGTCAAATGCTCTGATACGCCCCAACAGTTCTTTATACCCGGGCAAACGGGCATAATATAAAAAATCCTCCATACTCTCCTGAGTGACTTCCTTATAACCCGACAAAGTCAAGTAATGATCGCCGCCGGATGTATAAGCAATATCCAGACTTTCGGCATCCTTATTCAACTCCGCTAAAGGAATAACCTTTTCTTCGCCATTTAAACCCTGATCATTGGGCAATTGCGGCATCACCCGGACCAAGGGAATGTGGTCTCCTTCCATCTTGCCGAAAATATATTCAAAAATAATCGTCGACATTTCAAAACGGGGTTCAAACATTTCCTCCAAGGCCGGCTTGCGGGCTCGGTCGCCCTTGGTCAACAAAATTAAAAAATCATCGGACTTACTTTCAGCCATGGATTTTAATGCGGTTAAGATCGTATGCGCATCGGTGGGGATATTGCCGGCATAGGCCAGGGTGCCGACCTTTAAATTTTTGCCCTTAACTGACACAGGATCATCCTCTGAAACCCTGGCTTTATTGTACAAATTAATTTCCCCGTTCATATGATTGACCGCCACACGATACACGGCTTCTTCCAATGCTGACTCAAGCTGGCCGGTCCCTGATTCTGTATTTTGAACGACATTTCCATTATGGCGGACTACGGGTATGCCCAGCTTTTTCTGCAAGTCTTCAGGAGTTGTATTATTGACCAAGGTGCTCAATCCCCTTTGATAGATGCCATCAAAATCAAAATTCCTCTCCAATCTGCTGAATTCCGGCCTGGCACTTTCGAGCGTTTTTGCGTATTCGTATTGCGCATGGTAGTTTTCATGTTGATTGTCAACAAGCGCACGGATCACCGTACGGGAAAATAGATCAAACTTATCCTGCCCGCTGGCGTGAAATTTCTCCAGATAGTTCAAAAAACCACGCTCTATATACAAATTCCCGTCATGCCACCCCACTTGAAATGTATTGGTGTCCTCTTCAATAATGAACACATCTTTAAATCTTTTAACATATAATTTCTTCCTTATTAACGTCTCCATGTCTTTCGCCCTTAAAAAACGCGCTACTTTATTCACCTTGCCCAGGTAAAAATCCGTTGTCGGCGAACGATTGGTCTTGATATTAAGTAAAGGCACCCAACGGGCCAGTTTCTGTTCAATGCTCATGGCCGCATCTTTAGGCTGCTTCCCAACACTTGGCATCCCGTCCATATGAACTGAGAGCACATACCGACCAGAATTCCTGTGCAAGGTCTTCCTGACGGCCGGTGAATCATCGACCATGGCAAAATCATCCGGCACAATATGCACCCCGCCCGAGAAATATTTTCTGGGAAGGACCTGGGCAGAAACAGGGTCAGTATCTTCTTTGATCAAATTAAAGACCCCTTTCTTATAGGCGCGCATATACCGCTGAAAGATCTGTTCCTTATAAAAAGGATCGTTTAAATTAATACCGGAAATCTTCTTTTGATCTGAATAGATCTGATTGAGCAGGGCTTCTGTAAGGCTTTTCTTATACCATGCAGCCAGGATGACGGAATGATAAACTTGACGCAGCAAGGCAAAATTCCGGCCCGTATTCACTTCTTTTTCAACTTCAGGAAGGACTATCTCACGGACGATATTGGCCCCTATTGAACTCATGGTGCTGGGTACGAGCGCGTGTTTCTGTAAAGCTAAATAGTCTTCTTCCAGCAGGACCTTCAAGTGGCTGCTAATGATATAAACAGTATTGTTCCGGGAAAACAAACGGACCTTATCAGCGACGATCCAGACTTTATTGAATGTATTAACGGGAATTTGGGTAGTGCCGAACTTTTCCTGGGCCTGGGCGTATACCCGCCGCCAGAATTCTTTACCTAAACTCTTTTCAGGATAGATCAATGAGGCGGTCAATTGTTTTAAAACATAATCCTGGGCCAGCATGTCCCGGCCCATGGCTGTCTGGTCAAAGGACCCCGGGGCGATCTTACTCTTCTCATAGGGCGAAAGATTAACCCATTGGTCCCGGGCTGGAATGGTCAAAGAAGCTAAGAAATACTTAACTAATTCTTGCCCTTCCTGCTTTAGGACCTTTTCATCTGTTTGCCCATCGGCATCGAGAATAAAATCGAACATCAAGGGATTGTCCGGATGGATATGGATCCCATCGAGCATCGTGGGATCAAATCTTGCGGAAGGAGAGATCATATGCCCTGGGAGAGGCAACGCATTGATACTAAAATCCTGGTCTACCGCCCCATATCCTGGGCATAACCCCAGAAAGGAAAAAGCAATAAGCGTAAGGACAACGATATATTTATTAAGGTTCATGGGGAAAACTCCATTAATTACATATCTGTTAAAATATAACATATATAAGGAGGGTCGTGCAACCTAGGGGGGAAGTCCGAGGAGTGGATGAAACTACCACAATCCCCGCTTAACCAGATCATCGTGCAAGTTCCACCAGATATCATTGGCTTGTTTGCAGGTCAATTTTAACCGGTTGACCATAAAATAACGGCAATGATAATCGCGCCGGTGAAAAACCATCAAAAACTGCTGCCAATCTTCCTGCGTTTGCAGCTTTTCTGCCGTTTCTTTGATCCAAAAATCAAACATCCCTTTACTCTCCTGGGGATAGATCGTGAAGTATTGATAGGATAAGACCCCGCCGCTCAATATCCCCACCAAAGCGGCTGCCGGCAGCAAAAGGGCCACGCATTGGCTGGCAGACCACCACATAAACCCGGTGAATAACATCATCATGGGCCATGAGCCGCATATCCTCAAGGCATGCGGTAATTCCTGGTTGGTCAACGCTGAAGGGATGATCCCGATAAAAAAATTGGCAGCTAAAAATAAAAGCCAGCGCCGGTCTTTGATCACGGGATTGTCAATCCAAGATCGTCGGAAAAACGCTAAAACTATAAACACCATTAAAATCATTAAAGCCGCAATATCAAGGAAACTGAATATCCCCAAATGCCTGGTTGAATGCACGTACGAAGGGTCTCCCGTAAAAAAGAGAAAATCAGGGCTTAAATGCAAGAAATAATTATGGAAAAAAATACGGATGATATCCCACGGGGTCCCTGTTGATCCCACGGATTGTAAATAATCCTTGCTAAAAATACTGATCGTATTAAAACGCCGGGACAAGGAGCCGTACAGGTAATTGGCGGCCAAAGGAATCAGGGACAAGATAAAGACTGAAATAAAACTTAAGGATAACCGCCATGGCAAAGGACGCCGGCCTTTTTCGTAAAACCAGAGGGTTGCCATCATCAAGGGTACTTGCATCCTTGCCGGAGGATAGGAATACATGGCACAGGCAAAAAGAAACCCTGCCAAAGCCCAATCCCACCAGGCACTGGAACGCCAGAAAAAATACAGCCCCCAGATGACAAAAACGGGTGCAAAATACGACTCCATCAATACCCTGCTCACACACCACATCCAGGGAGAACAGGCAGCTGCCAAAACGGTTATCAGTCCCAGGCCAAACCCGCCTATGGTTCGACCAAGGAAAAATAAACCTATCAATCCTACCGTCAATCCAAAAACACCAAACCCCCGAAAACTGGGGACCGTGGTCCCAAAAAACTTGGCCCACAAGATGCCTGGGTAAATATAGGTCGGAGGTTTGTCCTGGCCGTATTCAACGAACCCAAACAAAGGCCATGGACGCATTGCTGCATCGCAGCCCTGGGTAGCATAACAATTCATGGTGACTGCCCCTGAGACCTCATCCACATGATACCCATAGGGGATGGCATCCAATCTCCAGAACCGTAATACTCCCATGACAACAACGGCTATAATGATCACCACTAGGGATATTTTGCGTAACATCAAAGCTTTTGGGCCCTCACATAAAGGATATCAAAGGGATTTAAGTAAAAATAAGACGGCAGTACCTTTCTTAAAACGCCGGTAATACTCTCCAAAGGTCCAAAATAATACTTAAAACGGTCAATGAACAAATTAACAGAAATATATTTGCCGATATAATGGCATTCTTTTAATTCAAAGCCCGTCTTTTCGAAATATTTCGTCAGGGTCTCTTTACTAAAGAAATGGATATGTTCAATGGTTTTATAACCCATCCAACGCTTGCCCATGATCCTTGAAGGTAAGCTGGATATGTCCGGGGTCGTCAACACAAAGCTCCCCCCTGTTTTAAGTATCCTGCCGGTCTCCTGCAGCAATGCCGTGGGGTCCTGCAGATGTTCGATCAAGTCCCAACAGGTGACCAGGTCAAAACTTTTGTCTTCAAAGGCGTGGTCCTGGATCCTGCCATGCTTAATGTCGAGTTTGAAGGTCTCGCTGGCCTCCCGCACCGCTTGGGGATTTAGCTCGACTCCCTGGACATCCCATCCATACAATCTGGCCAGGTCCAAATAATAACCATAGGCGCAGCCGATATCTAAAAGTTTAAGCCCTTCCTGTGGGCTGATCAGGGACGTGATCAACCTGTACCTCTGAATGGCTGTCAGGATGATCAGGTCCACATCGTCTTTATAATTGGAATACCCGAACTGGTTGGAATCCGAGCTGGAATAATACCCGTCGGAATATAACTTGACGAGTTCTTCATGGCTGGGAATCGGATCCAGGAAACAAAAACCGCAGCCTTCACAGCGAAGCAGGGCATGTTTCTGCATATCCATCTTTTTGTGGGTGCGGCTTGATCCGCAAAGATTGCAACTCGCTGGCATCCGGTTATATTAACATACCGACGTGGTTTAAGAAACAAATATGTATTTATATTGCCTTGGGCCTCATTTTTTGTTATACATAACGGTACTATGCCTCAAGACGCTTTTGATATATCCGTTGTCATCCCTGCAAAGAATGAAGAGTTCCGCCTGCCTCAATTTTTACAATCCCTCATTACTTATTGCCGGGCAAGTGCTTTACGCTATGAGATAATCGTTGTAGATGACGGCAGTACGGATAAAACGGCTGAGCTTACGTTGGCCTTTCAAAAAACATACCCGGACCTGTCGTTCATTAAATTAGGCCGCAATCACGGCAAAGGATACGCGGTCAAAGAAGGACTGTTGGCGGCCCACGGCAAGGTCATTCTGTTCATGGACGCGGACGGCTCAACATCCCCTGATGAGATCGAGAAAAACATGGGATTTTTTGCTGAAGGATATGACATTGTCATTGGTTCAAGGGTCCTGCAAAACGATACATCCAGGGTCAAGGCCCTGTTCTACCGAAGGCTCATGGGCTCAATATTTAACT
>Ga0206794_1055_pt1 | contig 32269 bp, 28 predicted proteins | sample Alteio_BWOrgCont_70_FD_152877 | JGI IMG/M metagenome (GOLD analysis project Ga0206794, IMG submission 152877) | Enriched cells from forest soil in Barre Woods Harvard Forest LTER site, Petersham, Massachusetts, United States -... | ecosystem: Environmental > Terrestrial > Soil > Temperate forest >...
GCCGCCTCTTTGAAGATGTCTTGGATCATTACTCAAGTTTGACCATAGATCAATTAAATAATGTCTGGAACAGGTTTTTAGGAAATGGGATCATTCAGCCGTTAGATAAAAGTTTGAAAAATATAGTGCCGCCTAAATTCGGGAATTTCTCTTCATTTAAGGAGTTTTTACTAGCGGTCCAAAATGACCCTGGGATCATTCTTCAATATTTACAATCGATCGAAACATCCTCAAAGCCGAGTGCTGCTTATATCAGGGCGTTGATGTTCGAAACATTTCTCAACCGGTTGGGATTAGATCCTGAAGTTGATAAAATCAAAAAAGACCGGAAGCCTACGGTTGATCCCTTGGAAAAATTGATTCACGGTAAGAAAATTTTGTTTTTTATATATGGTCCCGGGGGATTCGATCCTTTGTTCGTTCAATTAAGAAAAGAAGGAGCCATAGTCCACGCGACAGAAAAAAGAGATGAGGCTATTGAGTGGGCGAAGGCAAATAATTGTGATCTAGTGATTGCGGATCTCAGTACAGGCGGCGCATTTGGTTTAGATATTTTGCGTGAGATTACCCCAGTGGCGCGTCATGTGCGAAGTATCATCCTTTATGAAAACATCACCGCACCAACTGTGTTGGGTGGTACAACAAAGATATACCCCAGGACAGTTCCAGGTATCTTGGGAGCGATCAGAGAAGTTTATAACGATCACGCGATGGCGATTAACCAGGAGCCGCAAGGTGTTTTAGAGCGAGGGGATGAAATTTATATAAAAGCCGGGGAAATTTCCCGATTATTTACAATATGGATGGAGAATGATGATGGTCAGTATAGATTTAAAGTTGACCAGGATGGATTGACCGCTTATATAAACAATGAGCCTGCCTATATACCTAAAGGTTCAGGCGATGATATTGTTGATGAGGTTGGCAATGAATTATTCTCAATACTGTATGACAAAGATGGTCATTTGACCATTGAAAACTTAATGGAGAAGGCCGTTGATTATGAATATGATCTAGCCATGTTGACGGCGGATGAGGAGCAATATGCAAAAGTTTTGGCCGGCACATTGTTGTATAAGAATAGTTTCCTTGAGGGTATTTTTAAAGACGCAAGCCAGCCGAAAAGAGTAAGGGTTTTAGCGGCTAAGGCATTGCTGGACCATCCAACTTTAGGGGGAAAGGCAAAGGAAGAGTTTCTTTATCATGTTGTTTTAGAAGCATATTTGCACATTAGGCCGGGACATGGTTCTATAGAGGATCCGGAAAGTGCGGCTATCGCTGCCAGCGGTTTGTTGAACAGTTCTTTAGGGGAAAAGAATGAAACAGGCATGAGCTATGAGCTGCTCGCGTATTTTGTTGAACATGCCCCAGCAATAACTAAATTCCATCACATTTACGCCGCTGGGGCATTGCTTACTTATGCGGGGGGCAGGAAGCTTAAGTTTACCCCTATTTTGGAAAAAGCAAACGATCTGCTTGAGAAAGAAGAAAAAAGCGAAAAACGCGATGAGCTAAAGGTCCTCGCTGTCAGTGCTTTGTTTAATTATGCATCTTTGATGGGGATTAAGAATAAATCGGAACGGGAATTCCTGGAAAGTGTCGACCGCTCCTATCCTCTAGAGGCACGCATTATTGCCGCAGGGAGAATAAAAGATGATGAGTTTTTAAGAGCGGTGTACGTTGATCCCACTCATCCCGTAATATCATCAGTACCAGGAATGAGATATTTCATGAAATATTTTGATAAGTATTTTTACAATAAGTTAACTCCCAAAGGTAAGAAAATAACACGTGCGGTAATGATGCTTCTTACGGTATTGTCGTTTTATGCAGCTGTCCGTATGGATATGTCTACAAATGAGGTTGAGGTGTATCGCGATCCCACCAATGGCATTGTCAAATCGTACCAGGTTTCTGATCCGCGCGTGGAAATCCTGCAAATAATCCGGGATGGAAAAACAGATTATGTCTACCTCACATTCAACAATAAAATAACTGTTAAGCAGATAAAAGAGATCTTTGGCGGGATTAAACATTTTGAACTTGAGATCACTAAGACTTCAGAGCTGCTTGATCCTAACGCTGAAGACAAATGGTATTCCAAGCCGGATGGAACAGTCTTGGACCCAGACGAAGACACGGTCCGTTTAAAGGTTACCACGGATAAAGCGGCCATTGTTAAATTGAATAAATCATTGGGCGGTATCGATCTTACCCGTTCCAAAATGAATGTCCATCAAGAAGGTGAAGGGATGCCGATGCAGTTTGATCCAGCCATGATCGCACGCATCAGGCGTGACGGCTTTGAGGGGATTGATTTTCATATTCAGAGTATTGTCCCGGTAACGGACCTGCCGTTATTGCTTGGATTAAAATGAAAATAATTCATTGGCTGCTATTGGCTTTATCCGGATTGATCGTCTTGAATTCCACCCACCTTGTTTATTTTAATATTTTTACCCATTCCCTGCCGTACGGCATCTACATAAAGACCAAAGGCATTCCCCAACGCAATGATTATGCAGCATCCTGTTTGACACCAGCCATTGCCCAATATGGCATTGATAGAGGCTATTTGGTCACAGGCCATTGTCCTTCAGGAACTGTTTTGGTCCTTAAAATGATCAAAGGAGTGCCAGGAGACCATTTTGATGTGAAAAATAATTTTTTAGAAATAAATGGCCTTTCCTATCGTATAATGGATACTGATTCTTCCGGCAGGCCGTTGAGGAGTTTTTATCAACGGCAGGAAGGCGTGCTGGACAAGGGAGAATATCTCTTGTTAAGTAATTTTGTGAAAAATAGTTGGGACTCACGATACTGGGGGCCGGTGAGCATCCAATTTTTGTTAAAGCCTTTATGTGTTTTTGAGCACTATAGATCTTTTTAAATATGGTCCAGAAAATTTTACGCACTTCATTAAAGATACTGTTTGGGATATTCTTGTTTTACCTGATCTCGGGTTTTGTTATTATCCCGCTTGCCCTTACATGGGCTATCCCAAGCCAGGGGACAAAGGTCCTTAAGCATCCTGTCCATCTTCGTTCCGTCGGATTCAATCCTTTCTTATTGAAATTGACCATGAATGGTTTTGAAGTCCTGGATGATCAGGGTCAGGTCATGATCGGCTTTGATAAATTATCCGTTGAGGTGAGCTTTATTGACCTGCTGAAGAAGATTTATCACGTAAAGGCTTTTGAGCTGGATGCTCTTAAGGTCAACGCCGAGCTATTATCCGGTAATAAGGTCAATTTATTGGAATTGGTCCCGCCGACCGCGCAACCCACCAAGTCCTCTCAGCCGGCGACAGTGGTCAATAAGACAATGCCCCTGCCGGTGATCATCATCGATGCTATTGATCTCCATCAGGCCCAAGTCCATTTTACGGATAAGACCATTACGCCCCATTTTTCCACCACCGTATCTGCCATGGAATTGCATATAACCAATGTGACAACAGACCCGCAAGCCCAAGCCAAGATCAAATTTCAAGCTGACCTGGATGAAAAAGGAAAGATCTCGATGGAGACGGTCCTCAAACCTTTGGCCCAGCCCTTGGATGTGGAAACCACTTTTAGCCTTAATGGCTATGCGTTGGATGTCCTGACACCGTACGTCGGTAAATATACCGGGCATGAATTAAAGGATGGTAAGCTGGATCTGACCATGGATTATCGCATCAGCGACAATAAGCTTACGGCCAGCCATCAGTTTTTGATCCAACGTTTTGAATTTGGTAAGAGTGTAGAAAGTAAGGATGCATTACATTTGCCTTTTGGATTGGCGGTGGCCCTTTTGGAAGATGCGCAGGGAAAGATCAACATTGCCTTGCCTGCATCAGGGGATATGAGTGACCCGAAATTCCAATACACTCATTTGATTTTGCAGGTTGCCCGTAATTTCTTTTTGAATCTTGTCACCAAGCCTTTTTCGTTTTTAGCCTCTTCGCTGGGAACATCCGGTCAAGGGACGGATGAATTAGGTTACGTCCGTTTTGTGCCGGGTAAGGCGGTGCTATCTGATTCCCAAAAACGGAAATTAGTGACCTTGATCAAAGGCCTTAAAGCACATCCTAAACTACATCTTGAAATTGACGGTAGTTATGATCCGAAGGCAGATTGGAAAGAGATACAGGCAGATACCTTTACTAAGGATTATGAAGCATTAAGAAAAGAATCCGACCGTTCCGAAGGGAAGGTCTATCAATTATTATATCAACGCCGCTTTGGGATCCGTGCTTTGTGGGCCCTGGCCAAGAAATATAAAGAAGGAGTAGGTAATTATAAGGACGAATTGCTTGACCGGGAGATCAAACGCCAATTAATTGAGGATGCGCCTGCGGACCTAAACGCTTTAAGCATTTTGGCACAGGCCCGCGCGCAATCGGTCCATGATTTCTTTATTGATCATGGATTTGCCGCCCAACGCCTGAGCTTGGGGCGTCCCCAATCAACCCAAAGCAGCATGGGCTACGTTCCCTTGCCATTTACCCTGACCGTTTTCGATGATAAACAGCCTTAAATATCCTATTCGTACCTTCATTGGCGTGGCCGCCATTTTATTATCCGTTATAGCCGGTATATTATTGGTCTATCGCGCGATCCTTCAGGGCAATCCATGGCACGTGGTGTCATTCTGCATTTATGGGGTCAGTTTAATTACTCTTTGGACGATCAGCACCCTGTATCATTCTTTAAATGTTTCCAAAGCGATCAATCGGACCCTGGAACAGCTTGATCACGCAATGATCTATTTTTTGATCGCAGGGACATATACGCCCATTTGTTTGATTGTTTTGTATGGCAGCTGGGGGTGGAGTTTATTGGGCGTTAATTGGACCCTGGCCATTGCAGGCATTATTTTAAAACTGGTCTTTCGCCGTCCGGCAAAATGGCTTCGTATTTTATTTTTTGTTTTTTATATTATAATGGGATGGCTTCTTATAATAGCTTGGTTCCCATTGACTAAGGCCATGCCTCACGCAGGGGTTTTTTGGCTCGTTTTAGGGGGGATTCTTTATACCGTTGGGGCCGGGATATTTAATTTAAGAAAAATCGCCGTTCCCCGGTTCGGGCCTCATGAAGTATGGCATCTTTTTGTGCTGGCAGGAAGCTTCTGTCATTGGTGGGTGATGTTCAATTATGTGGTATATTTAAAATGATGAGAATATTTTACTGGTTGCTATTATTTCTTATTGGAAGCATTCATACAACGCTCGCCCAAGAGGTTTATCAGGCGCACACCCATGTGCAGCTTGTCAGTGAACAAGATGCGGCAATGCCTGGCACCACATTTTGGGTGGGGATTGATCTTGTTTTGGATGATGGCTGGCACGTCTATTGGAAGAATCCGGGAGACTCGGGACTTGCTCCCAGGATCAAATGGCAAAAATATCAATTGGCGTCAGGGGTTAAGATAGGCGAAATCCAATGGCCCTATCCGATGCGCCTTGATCTTGGGCCGCTAACAAGTTTCGGGTATGAGCATGAAGTCCTTTTATTGATACCTGTCACCGTTGATGCGAATTATCGATCTTCCCAAAAAGTGGATCTGCATGCCCATATGGATTGGCTGGCTTGTAGTGATATGTGTATGCCAGGCCGTGCAGATTTGGACCTATCCGTGCCTTTGGTGACGGATCCTTCCGGGGTCACTTTTAATAATTTCAAAGTTTCTTTTGACCAAACCCGTCAGGACCTTCCTAAAGAGATTTCTTCTATCACCAGCCATGCTTCTCTCAGCGGGAAACAATGGCAGCTGGATATCCAAGCTCCGGTCAATGGAGCAGATGGTATTGCTTTTTATCCTTTTCGTGATGATGTCATTGAACACGACGTGCCTCAACACGCGCGGACGGTGAGTGACGGGGTAGAGATACCATTGACCAAGTCTCATCTATTTCATGGGATTTTGACAGCCCTCGATGGTATTGCCGTCAATCCTGCAGGTTGGGATGAGCAGGGAACGACAAAGGCCATTATCATCCATGCGCCTGTTGAACTTGATTCTGTTCGGATCCCCTTTTTGCTGGCGTGCTTATTCGCTTTGGTCGGCGGTCTGGTCCTTAATTTAATGCCCTGCGTGCTGCCGGTCTTATCGATCAAGGTCCTTCATTTGGTTGAGCGTCATCCGGATAGAAAGATCGCCCTTAGCCATTCCCTGGTCTATGCCTTGGGCATCCTGGTCTCAGTTTGGGCGCTGGCGTTGCTTCTTTTTATTTTAAAATCCGCCGGCCAGTTTGCCGGTTGGGGCTTTCAATTCCAATCGCCGGTCTTTGTTATCTTTGTCGCGGTGATCTTATTTGTTTTAGCGCTTAATCTTTTTGGTGTTTTTGAATTCTCATTACCATCTATCGGCGGTTTACCGGCGGACAAATCAGGGTATCAGGCCAGTTTTATAAGCGGGGTCATCACGACGATCGTGGCCAGCCCCTGCACAGCCCCTTTTATGGGGACGGCGTTGACCGTGGCTATAAGTCAGCCGGGAATTGTAGGATTTGGGATATTCACTTTTTTGGGTTTGGGGCTGGCTTTGCCCTTTGTACTCTTGAGTACTTTCCCTTTTCTATTATCTTTTGTCCCCAAACCCGGTCCCTGGATGGTCCATTTAAAACAGGTGCTGGGGGCCATTTTAATAGCGTGTGTGATCTGGTTATTATGGGTGTTTGGGATAGAGACCGGAACAGGTGATTTTCTGAAATTCCTGAAACCTGCTCATGGAATTCATTGGCAGGATTATTCCTCGACGGCAGTAGCCCAGGCGCGTCAGGAGGGGCATGGCGTTTTTCTGGATTTTACAGCTGCGTGGTGCATCAATTGCCAGGTCAATGACCGTTTGGTCTTGCAAAATCCCGACGTTGTCAAAGGCTTTAAGGAGCATGGCATCATTGCCTTTAAAGGGGATTGGACAAAATATGACCCGGCCATCACCCAGGCCTTGGCGATTTTTGGCCGTGACAGCATCCCTGTGTATGTCTATTATCCGCCGGGCTCTGATACCCCCGCTATTTTACCGCAGCTGATAACGCCCAAAATGATCTTAGAACGTATTGAGAAAACCTCACAATAAGGAGAAGTATATGTTAAAAGTCAAAATGATGTTAGGAAGTCTTATTGCCATCTTGGTATTAACTGCTTCAGCAGCTTCGGCGCAGGTGGTCAGCGGTCAAGCAGCGCCTAATTTTACGTTAACAGACACCAATGGTCAAAAACATTCCTTGTCGGATTATAAAGGTAAATTTGTTGTCCTGGAGTGGTTTAATCCTGACTGCCCCTTTGTCAAAAAACATTATAACAGCGGCAATATGCCTCATTTACAGAAACAGTATATCTCTAAAGGGGTCATATGGCTGGCGATTGATTCTTCTGCTGCAGGCAAAGAAGGCAATTATCCGGCGCAAGGGCTTAATAAATTCATGGCAGGCAACAATGGTTCACCGACGGCAGTATTTGCAGATGCTGACGGCAAGGTCGGCCGGTTGTATGAGGCCCAGACCACTCCCAGCATGTATGTCATTGACCCTAAGGGGACCCTGGTTTACCAAGGCGCCATTGATGACACCCCCAGCACGGATATGGGGGACCTGAAAACAGCCCAAAATTATGTCAGTGCAGCACTCGATGCAGCCATGAACGGAAAACCCGTCGCGGTTAATACCACCAAATCTTATGGCTGTTCAGTCAAATATTAATCAAGCTATTTCTTTCAGGGCCCGGATGACAGCCGCTTTCGCGGCTGTTTATCTTGTTTGGGGTTCAACGTATTTGGCCATACGGTTTACCATTGAGACCCTGCCGCCATTTTTGTCGGCAGGCTTGCGTTTTTTGTCAGCGGGTTTGCTGCTTTATGCTTTCGCCCGTTTCAAGAACGGAGAAACAGCGCCGCAAAAAAAACATTGGGGGCCTGCCTTTATCACCGGAGGATTATTACTGTTGGGAGGTAATGGCTGTGTTGTTTGGGCGGAGCGCTATGTTCCTTCCGGCCTGGCAGCGCTGTTCATTGCCATTGTCCCTTTGTGGATGGTTTTACTGGAATGGTGGTGGCACAAAACAAAAAAGCCGGGCACAGGCGTATTCATCGGGATCGGGACAGGTTTTTTGGGCGTGTGGCTTTTAATGGCCCCGGATCTTTTGCATCTTGGTCCCCATCATATCCATGTGGGCGGGGCCCTACTGCTTTTATTGGCGTCGCTGTCATGGTCTGTCGGTTCAGTTTATTCCCGTAAAGCGGATTTACCCGGATCGCCTTTTTTATCAACGGCCATGCAGATGGTCGCAGGAGGTGTTTTATTGCTGCTCATGGGCGTTATCCAGGGGGAGTATGCGCATTTTCATATAGCGGATTTCAGCGCCAAGTCGGTGGGCGCATTGGTCTATTTAGCCATATTCGGTTCTTTACTGGCTTTTACGGCCTATCTTTGGTTATTAAAGAACGTGGGCATTGCCCGGACATCCACCTATGCTTTTGTCAATCCGGTGGTGGCCATATTTTTGGGATGGGCATTGGCGGGGGAAAAGCTGGATGCCCAAACCGCCATCGCTGCCTTGTTTGTTTTAGTTGCTGTTATCGTTATTACGGTTTATCATAAGGACCATGGATAAGATCACGAGTTTACACAATGAGGGGATCAAGAAAGCCCAGGTGCTGCGGGAAGCCCGTGAGCGCCGTGAGCAAGGGGTGACCATCATCGACGGTGCGCGTGAGATCAAGCGGGCCTTGGAAGCCGGCATTATATTTGATAAAGTTTTTTATGTTGAAGGCCGGCAAGATGCTTTGCTTAAACATTTAGCCGGCAGGCGCGTTGAAACGGTTGAAGTGAGCGGTAAGGTCATGGAAAAGTTAGCTTACGGCGAGAGGCATGAGGGCATCGTTGCTATAGTAAAGACCCCGATGCTGAATTTGAAAGATTTGAAATTATCTGCCCAGCCCTTGGTGGTTATTTTAGAATCCCTGGAAAAGCCCGGCAATCTGGGGGCTATTTTGCGTACCTGTGACGGGGTGGGTGTTGAAGCTGTTTTGGTCTGTGATCCCAAGACAGATGTGTACAACCCTAATGTGATCCGCTCAAGTACAGGGGTCATTTTCAGCATACCTGTTGTTTGTGCCCCAGCTGGGGAAATATCTTCATTCTTAAAATTGAAAAAGATCAAGATCTGTGCCACAACGCCCGCGGCTAAAAAATTATATACTCAGGTGGACCTTAAGGGTGCTTGGGGACTGGTGATGGGCAGTGAAGATCAGGGCTTATCTGACCATTGGCTCACGCTCGCGGATATGCAAATAAAGATCCCCATGAACGGTACGGCAGATTCATTGAACGTGTCTACCTCAGCTGCCGTCATCCTCTACGAAGCCCTTCGGCAAAGGCAACATTAAAATGCGACTGCAAGTTTTTTTATCACATAACGGTGTCTGTTCCCGTCGGGATGCGATGGATATTATCCAGGCAGGGCGGGTGAAAATCAATGGCCGCATCATTACAGAGCCTTCGACTTCTGTTGAAGGCGGTGAAGATATTACAGTTGATGGGCAAAAGATCGGCACTAAAGAATATGCCTGTGTGATGCTCAATAAACCAGCAGGGTATACCACCACCAAGGATGACATGCATGCGGACAAGACGGTGATGGACTTGTTACCCTCGACCATGCGCCATTTAGCACCCGTGGGCAGGCTTGACCGTGACAGTGAAGGGCTTTTGCTGCTGACCAACGATGGTGACTTGGCATTTCACTTGACCCATCCCAAATTTCACGCCGATAAAACCTATTTGGTCAGGGTCAAAGGGGAATTGACCAAGCCTAAACAAGCTAAACTTGAAGGCGGGATCATCGTTGATGGGAAAAAAACTGCTCCTTGCCGTATCATGGAAGTTAAGTATAATGGCACGGATACCGAATTTAAGATCACCTTAAATGAAGGTCGAAAGAGGCAAATCCGCATGATGGCCAAAAGTGTGGGCCATTATGTCAATTATTTGTGCCGTTTGTCCATGGGGAAATTGCAGTTAGGGGATTTGCCCAAGGGACAGTGGAGGGTTTTAACTAAACAGGAAGTGGGTCTTTTGAAATGATAACAATCAGTAATTTATCCAAAAATTTTGACGAGCGTATGCTTTTGGAGGATGTTTCCTTAAGCATTTTCCCTGGCGAACGCATTGGTTTGACGGGTCCTAATGGTGCCGGTAAATCAACCTTGTTCCAAATTATATTAGGCCAATTGGAACCGACATCCGGATCAGTGAATATCCAAAAAGGCCTTAATATCGGTTACATGGCCCAGGAAGTTAAATTTGCCTCTGACCGCACCATCATGGAAGAGATGACTTCCGGTGATGAGGAGATCCGCCGTTTACTCGAGGAGAAGCATAAGCTCGAAGACGAGAATAAAGCCGACAGCCCCCGCTATGGGGATATTATGGAGCAGTTGGAGCACAAAGGTATTTATGAGATGGAGCACAAAGCTGAAAAGATCCTGATGGGTCTGGGCTTTAAAGAAGCAGAATTCCATAAGCCTATTTCCCATCTTTCCGGCGGATGGCAGATGCGCACCCAATTGGCCAAAATGCTGACCTATAAGTATGATTTGATCCTGCTGGATGAGCCTACCAATTATCTAGATTTGGAAGCGACCATTTGGCTGAAAGGTTATCTGGCCGACTACGATGGGTCCTTCATTATCATCTCGCATGATAAGATATTTCTGAATGATGTTACGAATTATACTCTTGTTCTCGATGATGCCCGGATGACCAAGGTTAAGGGTAATTATGAAGCTTATGAGGAAGCCAAAGAAGTGCGTAACCGTTCTTTGGAGAAGCAGCAAAAGGTGGTGGAAGCCAAGCGTGAGCAATTAGAACGTTTCGCAGAACGTTTTCATGCTCAGCCTAATATGTCCTCCGCGGTGCGTAATAAACGTAAAATGCTTGACCGTCTGGAAGTGATCCGTATCCCCCAGGAAAAACATTCCATCCGCGATTTCGAGTTCCCGGCAACGGTTGAGAGCGGATATAGCGTTATGACCATGACCAATATCCACAAGGCTTACGGGGACAAGCAAATTTATAAAGGTCTGGATTTTGAGATTACCAAGGGCCAGAAATTATGCTTGGTCGGTCCCAACGGTGCCGGTAAATCCACTTTGCTCAAAATGATCGCCGGTGTTTTGCCCCCGGATGCGGGAACGCGTAAACTCGGGCATCAGGTGAATTTGGGTTATTTTTCTCAGACCAGGCTTGATGTCCTAAACCCGGCCCGCACGGTCTTTGAAGAATTGGTCTCTGCCACCGAACGCAGCGTGCCGCAAGCTCAAATGCGGACCTTATTGGGCGTGTTTAATTTCAGGGGTGATGATGTGTTTAAACCCGTGCGTGTCCTCTCGGGTGGTGAAAAAAGCCGTTTGATCCTGGCCAAGCTTCTAGTCAATCCGCCTAATTTTATCTGCCTGGATGAGCCGACCACCCATTTGGATATCGATGGGGTAGAGGCATTGACCAGTTGTTTTCAGAAATACGAAGGCACCTTATGCTTTATCAGCCACGATCTTTTTTTCGTCAAGAATATCGCCAATCATATTGTCGAAGTCATTCCCGGCGAGCTCAAGAATTATCACGGCAGTTTGGATTATTACCTGGAGAAAAAAGCAGGGATCGAATCACAAAAAGCCGCTCAAAAGACCAAGGCTTCCGGGGGGCAGGACAGTAAAAAATATATCCCGACGGAAGACATCAAGAACCAGCAATTAAAGCAGGCACAGGAACGCCATAATGAAGCCTTGAAACGTTTGGAAGAGATCAAGAAAGAAACCCGGGCCCTCGAAGCTGAAAGCAAACAGTTAGAAACAGAAAGTTATGTAAAGTCCAGGTTTCTAAGCGATGCCTTTGGGCGCGATCCCAACATGCTCAAGGAATACGGCATTCGGCTGAAGGAGATCCAAAAACGGATCCGTGATATCGTCGTGATCCTCTCCCAGTTACAGGAAGAAAAAGTCCAGATAAGCAAATAAGATAAAAGAATATGAGATCAGAAAAATTCATTTCCTGTTTGTTGGTCATGCTTTTAGGTTTATCCGGTTGCACCATCCTGGGCAATCTTGACGAGATCTCCATCCTCGGTGGTTATTCGCGGGAAAAAGATGGTCAGCACCGCTTAGTTAAATCCATCAACGATCATTATGATGCTTTGGTCAAGGTCATTGCCCAGGGGCATATCAGTGATTATAAGGACGAAGCTGCATTCGTGCAGTCATTTGGAGAACCCATTCTTAAAAAGGTTTTGAGGAGCAGAGGCCAAGAGCGATGGCTTTACCGTTATGCCATTTATAGATTTGCCAAAGATAAGGTCTATGTGTATTTTGACCGCCAGGGTAAAATGGTCAAATGGGAGAAATTAACATGCCCGAAATTCTTTTAGGGATCGCTGTTATCCTCGTCCTGCTGGCGACCATGGTTGTCCTGGGTCTTTTTATGCGTAAAATGGATCTCTCCCAACGGGATTCAGCCTCACAGATGGAGCTGCGCAAACAAGCCATTGAGCATACGGTGGCAGGGCTTAAGGAAGAGTTAGGGAAATATCAGCAATTACTCCGTGAGTCCCAAGGGGACCATGCCCGCAAGTTCGGCAGCCTCGAGAACGAGCTCAAAAATGCCTCCGCCGCCACCCAGAAACTCCAGGAAACAACCGTTAAATTGAACAATATTTTAGGCAATGTCAAATTGCGCGGGCAATGGGGCGAGCGCATGGCTGAAGATATTATCCGTTATGCCGGCCTTATTGAAAACATCAATTATCTCAAGCAGAATGTCAATTCCACGGCGACCAAACCGGACTTTACCTTCCTTTTGCCTCAAGGCCATTGCATCAATATGGACGTCAAATTTCCCTTGGATAATTATCTTCAAATGGTCAATGCGGAACCAGGGGTACAGAGGGACAGCTATGAAAAAGAGTTCATTAAAAATGTCAAGGACCGCATTAAAGAGATCCAGAACCGGGACTATATCAATCCGTCTGAGAATACCCTGGATTTTGTCCTGCTTTTTATCCCCAACGAGCAGGTTTTTGGCCTTATCCAGGAGAAAATGCCGGACGTCATGGATTTTGCCCTGAAACAGAAGGTGGTGCTTTGCTCTCCGTTTACCTTATATGCCATGCTAAGCGTTGTCCGTCAGGCCCATGAGCATTTTCGTTTTGAAAAGGATATCAAGAAGATCATTGAATTGATCGAAGGCTTTACCAAGGATTATGAATTGTTCAAAAATCGTTTCGCGGACCTGGGCACCCTGATCGATCGTGTCAGCGGACAGTACGCTGATATCAGTGATAAGAGTTTCAAAAAACTGGACAGCAAGATCCAGAAGATCGCAGACCATAAAAAGGGCCATCTGGAAATAGCTTCCTCAACACCTGCTGTGGCGGAGGCTAAGGACCTGATCGATGCCTCCTGAAATGTACTTTAAGGATCAAGGTCTTCTTGCCTTGACCAGTGATGCCTCAATAGATTTTACCCCGCCGGATTTTGACAGCCCTTTGACAGAAGTCCAGCAGACTTATTTGCGGAAATATGGCGGGGTGAACGTACCGCAAGTGTTCTGGCGCAAACAGGTCCATGGCGACGATATCCTTGTAGCCAATGGCGTGGCAGGAGAAGTCAAAGCTTGTCCTGATGCGGATGCGTATATCACCGACAAAAAAGATTTGCCCATTGCCATTCGTACGGCAGACTGCGTGCCGGTATTTATTTTTGATCCGGTTCATAAGGCCATAGGTTTGGTCCATGCCGGATGGAAGGGGACTCACAAATTGATCGCAGCCAAGACCGTGCAAAGAATGCGGGAGAAATATTCAAGCCAGCCATCTGACCTAAAAATAGTTTTGGGGCCAAGCATCAGGGATTGCTGTTATCAGGTGGGAGAAGAATTTCAAGATTATTTTCCTTCCTATGTTAAAATGAAAGAAGGGCATTTATACCTTGATGTGGTCGCCGCTAATCGCGGTCAACTACTGCAAGCGGGCGTGCGGCCGGAGAATATCTTTGATAGCGGAATATGCACCTCTTGTCATAAAAATTATTTTTCATTCCGACGTGACGGCGCTAAAGCCGGCCGTATGATATCTTTAATGATGCTCATATGAAAACACAACATATCATCATATTGATCACGGCTAAAGACAAAAAAGAAGCCGAAAAAATAGCCAAGGGCTTGTTAGAGGCTAAATTGATCGCCTGCGCCAATATTATCAACGGCGTTCAATCCTTGTTTTGGTGGCAGGGTAAGATTGGTTCATCCAAAGAGGTTTTACTGGTCTTAAAGACTAAAAAGACATTGTTCAATAAAATATCATCTAAAGTAAAGTCGTTGCATAGCTACCAAACCCCCGAGATCATCGCTCTTTCGATCCTCAATGGCAGTGAAGATTATCTGAATTGGATTGATGCCTCATGCAAATAATTCTTTTATTCCTGTTGTTATGCTTTTCACCTGCCGTTTGGGCCATGGGCCATTTACCAACACAGATGTCCAGTGACCCATTGATAGGCAAGCCTGCTCCGGATGCTGTTTTGATAAAAACAGACGGAACATCTTCCAGTATCATGAGTTCACGCCAGGGCAAAAAAGCGATCTTGATATTTTGGGCGACATGGTGTCCCCATTGTTATGAAGAATTAGGGGCCGTCAACGAAAATATTGCATCCGTTGGGAAAAAAGGCATTAAGATCATCCTGGTGGATCTTGGAGAGACCCTTGAGGTTGTCAAAAATTATTTTGACCAGCGTCAGATGCATTTGACCAGCTTTATTGATGTAGATAGCTTCCTGCAGGGTACATATCATCTTGAAGGAATACCGACTATTATATTTATTGATGAAAAAGGCATTATCCGCAACGTAACCCACGCATTCCCTTCAGATTACGTGCAGTACTTTAAATAATAATCATCTTGTTTTAAATTTAAATTAATTCAAAAAATTCTTTCTATATTGTTTGTATTAAAGTCTAGCAATTATATAATAATTTTATAATGGTTTTATTTCTGTTTTCTTTCCAGATGCGTCCCTATACTATTGCTCTACATAGATATATAGTTATATTTTGCCTTTTTCTCCTGTTCTTGGGAGGATCGTCTGCCCACGCCTCATACACTCCTTTTAACACCAATGTTTTAGGCAATATCGGTATCGGCTCAGCCAATCCCGGCCAGAGGCTGGATGTTAACGGTTCTGTGCGGGCGACCGCGTTTTTTGGCAGCGCGTCAGGATTAACAGGTATCAATTCTTCGCAATGGACCACCACCAACACCAACGACGTCTACTTACCCAACAACGGTAATGTGGGCTTGGGGACAACGATCACCGGTGGTGCCGCTTTGAGTGTCATGAACGGCAACGTGGGCATCGGCACGTGGGTGCCGGGTAGTGCTTTACAGGTTTTAGGAAACATAGGTTTTGGATTAACAGGTACACCATCAGCTTTAACTCCTAACTCACTAACACTACATGATGGTGGGGCTGTAGCCTCTATAGATAATAATTCATCAAGCTCTGGTACTGCATTAGGTGTTTATGGAGGTAAGGCAGCGAACAGTTATTTAATATTACAAAGTGTGCTTTCAGCGACGGGTTCCGGCGATTACATTGATTTTGAAGAAGGAAATGTGGGGATTGGAACGGTAGATGTTATGCGCATGGCCAATGGCAATGTCGGTATCGGTACGACCGCGCCTCAGGCCGCATTGGTGGTGACCTATGGTAATGTGGGCATTGGGACCTGGACTGCGGCCGGTGGGAACCTCATTGTCAACGGCGGAGGGAATGTAGGTATCGGTTCTGCATGGCCTGGCCAAGTGCTCGACGTACAAGGCACGGTGCGTGCGACGGCATTCATCGGCAACGGCTCGCAATTAACAGGTATCGGTGGCATGCAATGGACAACGACCAACACCAACGACGTCTATCTGCCTAATAATGGCAACGTCGGTATCGGCACCACCATCACCAGCGCCGGAGCGGCATTGACGGTGATGAATGGCAACGTGGGCATCGGCACCTGGGTGCCGGGTGCTCAGTTATTTATACAAAATATATCAGGTGAAACGCCGTTTTCTATAAGAGCTCCCGGTGGATTTAGCTTGCTTAATCTTGATCAGTATGGTGGTTTGTCTGCCAATGGGAATATATCTGCAGGTGCTGCCATTTCTGGGGCCAGTGCCGGTATTCAACCAGGAACTTCAGGTTGGAATTCGGGAAGTTCGGTTGGAGAGTTAACAATTCAGAATAGTTCATCAGGCAATTTCTCTGGAAGCTCAAGTGGTACAGCTATTGCTGTTGGTGCGCCTCCGGCATTTGTCGGTAATTTATTAGATTTGCAATTAAACACTTCAAGCAAATTAGCTGTGACTTATGCTGGTAATGTGGGCATAGGAACAATAGCTCCGACAGGATTTGAAATAGAAGGTACCAATGTTGGCATAGGGACATTTAGGACCACAACATCTGCTTTGACTGTCATGAGCGGCAATGTGGGCATCGGCACCTGGGTGCCGGCAGATATTTTTCAGGTTGGTAAATTTAGTTCCAGCAGCAGCGGGTTTGAAGTTGATTCCAGTGGAAATGTGGGCATAGGCACAACTGTTACGTCCAATGCTGCTTTGACCGTCGAAAAAGGTAATGTGGGGATTGGCACGCCCAATCCAGTGGGATATGTTCAGATTGAAAATGCGCTTGACGCTTCCAGTAACGCGCAAAGCCCATCAAATTATCCCCTGGTCCTACGCAATCCACTTTCAACCACCAATGCAGAGGTCGGTATAGGTTTTGCTGTTTCCAATTGGAGTGGTGTTCCTGTTCTTGGATCTTCGATTACACATACGCGGCTTGCATCAGGTGATCTTGGTAATCTAAATTTTTACACCAGTGGTGCAACATATGCCAAGCGGATGGTTATTCAATATGACGGCAATATAGGTATAGGGACGACGACACCTCAGACAGGGTTCACTGTGATGAATGGTAACGTGGGTATCGGTACATGGACTGCGGGTGGAGGTGCATTGATCGTCAGCAGTGGCGTGGGTAATGTGGGTATCGGTTCTGCGTGGCCCGGTCAATTGCTCGACGTACTAGGCACCGTGCGGGCGACGGCGTTTATTGGTAATGGGGCAGGGTTGACAGGCCTCAGCACTTCACAATGGACGACAACGAACACCAACGACGTCTATCTTCCCAGCAACGGCAACGTAGGATTGGGCACCACCATCACCAACGCCGGCGCGGCATTATCGATAATGAACGGCAATGTGGGTATCGGCACCTGGGTGCCGGCGTCCTTATTGGCCTTGGCAGGACAAATGAGTTGGACAACAGGTTTGGGGTCTTCCGTAATTCACATTGCCGGACCTTCGGACCAAAACTTACAGATTGAGGCGACTGCCCCTGTCCAACAATCGGCTAGTGTTACGGGTAATAATTTAGTCTTGAAAGCTTCCAATGCTACTGCTGGTACGAGTTCTGGATATGGTACGGGTGGAGCGGTCTCAATTACTGCGGGAAATGGAGTCTTTACATCAGGTTCGCCTTATATGCAACCAGGAGGAGCGATTACGTTGACAGCAGGTTCTCCACCAGGGAATGGCGGTGGTAGCGCCGGAGGCGCAATAAATATTTATGCAGGAGCAGGTAATTCTGGTGCTAGTGGAGGGCCAGGCGGAGCAGTAAATATTTTCAGCGGTAATGGTGAAGCTCCGGCTTCAGGCGGCTCAATAACACTGGAGTTGTCAGGAGAGTCAAGCACCGGAAGTACCGGGGCATATGGGAATTTTGTTGTGAATAGCCCTAGCTCAACCTATATCCAGCTTGTTGGTACAACTGGTAACGTCGGCATCGACACAACAACAGTTGCATCCAGATTGGTAATCAATGGAGGAGTAGGAATAGGGACCAGTATTGTTGGTTCTGCCTATCTTGGCATTGCTGCTCCCAGTGGGGGCTTGATTGTTCAAAACAATGTTGGCGTAGGAACATTTTCTCCAGGAAGCATATTGTCCGTTAATGGGGGAATAGGGATTGGAACAAGTCTGATAAATAATAATTATCTAGTTAAATTGGCTCCTTCAGGCGGGTTGATTGTGCAGGGCAATGTCGGTTTTGGCACCTATGCTCCGACCGGAGCTTTAGAAATCGAAGGAGGAAGTGTAGGCGTTGGCACAGCCTTCACTACAACCTCAGGATTGACAGTTATGAACGGCAATGTGGGTATTGGCACATGGATACCCAAAGGTACTTTAGACGTGGGGTCAACCGGGACAATTTGTCTTGGAGGAACCTGTAATTCGTCATGGCCCGGAAGCAGCCAGTGGACAACCACCAACACTCATGATGTTTATTTGCCGAGCAATGGCAATGTCGGTCTTGGGACATCCATCACCGCAGGCGCTGCATTGTCAGTCATGAACGGCGACGTCGGTATCGGCACGTGGGTGCCGGCAGGTCAATTAGACGTCGAGGGCGGTAATGTTGGAATTGGAACGACTAAAGTGGCATCTCCCTTGCAGGTTGCCACTCTCCCAATTTCTACTACAAGCGCTAGTGTAATAATTGGACAAGGATTTGCGGGCGGGAATGCTGGTGGTACCGCTCTTGCTATTGTTCCCCCTGCTACATTTACAGGAAATGCGATTCAAGTAATAGAAGGTGGGGCAACATATTTTTCGATGAATCCATCCAACAATGGTGTCACTGCTGGGCAATTTAATGCTTCGGTTTCTGTAAATTCTAATGTTTTTCAGCAATCTGGAGGCGCGCCAAGAATACAAATAGGGGTCAGTGGTGAATCTGTAGGCATTGGAACAGCTTTGGCTAACGATGCTCTTGATATCATGAGCGGGAATGGCGCTCTCTTTAATAATGGAAATGTTGGTATAGGAACCTGGATCGCAAAAGGCGCATTAGATGTAAAGTTAGGAAATAATGTTTTGATAGAAAGTGGAAATCTTGGCATTGGTACTTGGGTGCCGGGGCAATCGTTGGATATTGAAGGTGGGAATGTCAAGATAAATAGCGGTTCATCATCGACGAGTTATCTTTATTTAAGAGATACAGTCAATGGGATTGGTTATGATGGTTCAAATTTTGGGATCAGTGGATACTTTGGAGTCAAATTCTGGACAAATGGTTATGGTAGTAATTTAGCAGCTCAAATTGGCACATCCAATAATAATGAGACATCAATTTTTTATGGTAATGTCGGTATCGGCACGACTACGCCCGTTGGTGGTTTGTCTGTTATGAACGGTAACGTAGGTATCGGTACTTGGGTGCCTACGGCGGCATTCCAAGTGGCAGGGGCTGGTAATGTCGGCATCAATTCCACAAATCCCGGCGGTTCGCTAGACGTTGGTTCCGGTACGATCTGCCTTAATCACGTTTGCGATTCGACATGGCCTGGGGGCGGGAGCAGTCAATGGACGACAACGAACACCAACGACGTCTATCTGCCTGGCAACGGCAATGTGGGGCTAGGAACCACCATGACCAGCTCGGGAGCGGCGTTAACGGTGATGAATGGCAATGTAGGTATTGGCACCTGGAAGCCAACAGCTTTATTAGCTTTGGCGCAAGGCACTACGTCAGCTTTAGGAATAAGCTTTGGGGGAGACACAGATTTGTATCGTAGTTCGGCTGGTGGATTAACTACGGACGGTAACTTATCGGTGAGTGGTACTTTAATTGCCACCGCAGCGGTAGCGACAAGTGTTTATGGAGGGCTTTCCGCTGGTAGTAGTTTAACCATCGATAGCACCAGTAACGCAAGCAAAGGCAATATAGTTCTTGGTCCTTCTGGGAGCAATGTCGGTATCGGTACGACCAACCCGCAAGGTGGTTTAATTATCATGAACGGCAACGTGGGCATCGGCACCTGGGTGCCATCGCAGACCGTCAGCGTGAACGGTAGCATCAATACCTTGGGCAATACAAGCAATACTTATTTGAATTCTACCGGCGGTAATGTAGGGATTGGTTCAACCAATCCCGGCCAGCCGCTTGATGTGAACGGCCGTATCAGGTCAGTGGGGATCGGTACAACAGTGCCCGAGCCTGCGTGCTTTAAAGCAGACGGGACCTTGGGGTATTACAATACGGCAACCTGGCAGGGTACTTGCCTGTGAAAAAATTATTACTATCGCTGTTGTTTTGTTTTTTAGCTGGTCCTGCTTTCGCAGGTTATTCCTATTACCGTTCGATCACTGTCAACGTCAGCCAGGTGTCAGGCGGCAGTAATCTGACACAATTTCCCGTTTTGGTTTGCGCTAACGGGTCTGGGCCCTGCAATGTTTCAATTTCTGGTCTAAAGTCAGTCAGCAATGGTGGACATGTTAACTACACTGACGGCAATGACATTATCTTCACAACGGATTCAGGGTGTTCCAGTTTATTGACATGGGAAATGGAGAATTATGTCGCTTCAACAGGAGAATTTGAGGCATGGGTGACCAATGCTTCGACAGCACTTTCTGCTTCCACCAACACCACTATTTATATGTGCTATGGTAATTCAGGCCAAGCGGATACATTTCAAAGCACGGCGTCGAATGTGTGGGACAGTAATTATGTCCTTGTTTATCATTTGGCGAATGGGTCAACATTGTCAGGCGGTAATTCAGTCGCCAGTGGTCAAAACATGACTGTTAATTCCGGGGCGAGTGCTGGCTCCGGTCAAGTAGATGGTGCCGCGGTTCTCAATGGATCTTCAGGTTATTTAAATACTTCGGCTTTTACCCTTTCTGCCGACCCAACTGTTCTGACTTTTTCAGCATGGATAAAAATAAGTTCTGCGGCCATGGCCAACCGCAATACCATTTTTTCAACCACCCCGGATAATGCATCAGGAAATTGGAGCATTGAAGTGGGTACGTATAGCAGTGATACCAATTGGCTTACCGTCATTGAACCGGGGTATTTTATTACTTATACTAACGTCAACGCATACCCTACCGATGGGAAATTTCATTATATAACTTACACCCGTAATACAAATGCAAGCAGTGCAGGGGGCAGTCTTTTCATAGATGGCTCTCCGGTGACAACAACTGGAGCGGCTTTATCGGGTGGTAATCTTGTGGATTCAGGGGAAACTAAACAAATCGGTGAAAGAGCAACGGGTAGTCAATTCTTTAACGGTACGATCGACGAGTTGCGCTATTCGACTAATGTCCGTACCAACGGCTGGATCAAGACGGAATATAATAATCAAAGCAATCCCGCCAATTTTTATGCTGTAGGTGCCGAACAATCCACCGGCCCGCATCAAAATCTTGTTAAGGGAGTCTCTAAAGTATCAGGAGTTTCACTCTTGAACTAATGCTTCTGCGGCAATGTGGGAATAGGCAACTCCGCTGGACAAGATCAATTATATTTGCGGTCCGATGCCCCTTATTGATGCTTGATCTTGCTATGAACATCCGCTTGCGCGCGCAATTGGCCCATGAAATTAATGAGGATCTGGTTGCGGTGTTCAGCGCTGAGCTGTTGCTTGAAATTTTCTTTATCTGATTCAAACTGCCCGTCTTCAGGTTTTTCCATTTTTTCCAAATAAATGATCGCCGGCCCTTGAGAGGTGGCAATGACCCCGCTTAACCGTTTATCCATGCTAAGCTCGTCGGCTTCCTGCTGGAATTCTGAGACCAAACCCACATTGGCAATATATTCCTTGCGGCCAAAGGAAGGTGTTTCTTCCGGAGTAAGCCCAAGGGCAGTCGCTGCTGTCTTGAAATCCTTGGTCTTCAAAGCCACGGTCAAGGCTTTGAGGGCGCTGTCTGCCTGGGGCTTGGCTAAGGTAAATCCTTTTTCCATCAGCAGGGCATCTTTGACCTTATCCTTGATGTCTTCTAAAGGAGGGACAGCAGAATCATTTTTCTCTTTGAGTTGAACGATCTGCCAGCCATCCGGTGCTTCCAGCGGGGGTGAATATTCGCCGGGCTTCATTTTGAAGAAATTCACGACATTATCAGGATTGGAGGCAAAAGTCAGGATCGGTTGGTCTTGGGTGAATGGTGATGAGGTCTTCATGTCGAGTTTCAAAGACCTGGCAACAGCGGCAAAATTAGTACCATTTCCCAGTTCCTTGGAAAGGGTATCAGCAAGGGCCTTGTCCTTGGTCTGCACATAATTCAGGACAATGGTGGGCGGCAGGCGGAACTCTTCCGGGTGCTGTTCATAGTATTTCTTGATCTCATCGTCATTGGCAGAGGCTTTTTTGCCAAAATCAGATACGTTGAAAAGGACATACTGCAAGGTGAGCTTTTCATTGCGTTTTTGATATTCTTTTTTCAGGTCTGCATCGGTTAATACCAGGTCAGGGGCCACGTCATTGATCAGTTTTTGGATGATCAATTGCTTGCGCATGCCTTCTTCAAAGTCATGGGTGGAGCGGTTAAAAGCACCGGGGTTTTCCACGATTTCTGTATAAAGCGATTGGTCAAATTGTCCGCTCCGTTGAAAAAATGGTATGGAGGCGATGAAATCCACGACTTCCTGGTCACTGACCTGGATATCGCGTTTTTGGGCTTCTTTAAGGATGATCAAGCGGTCCCAGGCGTTTTGTTCCAGGTCGATATTGCTGCCGCTTTTAAAGAATTCTTCACCATGCTCCATGATTTGCTGGTCCCGGGCATCATCATAAGCTTGCTGGAAATCCTTGATGCTGACACTGTGCCCATACATCGTACCGGCGCTGTTGACGATATTGTCTATGCGGTAAGCAGTGCCGAAAACACCGAAGGACAGGATTATGATAATGGCGATGATCCAAAGGATGGTCTTGTTCACGCCTTTTTTACGCAGGACTTCAAGCATATTCACCTCTTAGTTATGTATCGAATTTGAAAATCGTGCCATTATAACTAAGCAATGGGAGTTTTACAATAAAATAACTTTACATATTACTTGCCGGAAGATATAATTGGCGACTTCGCATGTAGTATGGCGATACCTAAAACGTTACGACAACCAAGGAACAGGGAATTTTGCAAAAACTTAAGTTAGGTTTACCCAAAGGCAGTTTGCAGGACGCGACCGTTGCTTTGTTTGAGAAGGCAGGTTTTAAGGTGATGGTGTCCAGCCGTTCCTATTTCCCTCAAATTGATGATGATGAGATCTCCCCGGTGCTGCTGCGCGCCCAGGAAATGTCCCGCTATGTAGAAGACGAGACCCTGGATTGCGGCATTACGGGTGCCGACTGGATCGAAGAAAATTCTTCCCAGGTAACATCGCTATCAGAGCTTTTATATGCCAAACAGACCAGTAACAAGGTCCGCTGGGTCCTGGCGGTACCGGAAGCTTCCTCTATTAAGTCCGTCAAAGACCTTCAAGGCAAGAAGATTGCCACTGAAGTTGTCAATGTCACCAAGAAATATTTAGCCAAACACAAGGTCAAGGCAGATGTGGAATTTTCCTGGGGGGCCACTGAAGCCAAGGTCGCCACAGGCCTGGTCGATGCCATTGTTGAATTGACCGAGACCGGCTCGTCCCTGCGTGCCAATAAACTGCGCATTGTCGACACTTTGTGCGAATCCACCACCCAGTTCATCGCCAATAAAAAGGCCCTTAAAGACCCCTGGAAGAAAATGAAGATGGACCAGGTCATCATGCTGTTAAAAGGGGCCTTGCAGGCCAAGAACATGGTGGGGCTTAAGATGAATGTCCAGCGCAAGAACCTGGACAAGATCTTGAAAGCTGTCACTGCGTTGCGCAATCCGACTATTTCACCCCTGGTGAATGATCAATGGGTTGCTTTGGAAACGGTGATTGATGAAAGCACCGTGCGTAAGATTATCCCGGCCCTTAAAGAAGCAGGGGCTGAGGGTATTATTGAATATTCGCTCAATAAGTTGATATATTAAAGGAAGGTACACAACATGCCCTGCGGAAGAAAACGAAAATTAATTAAAATTCGTACTCACAAGCGTAAGAAATTACGTAAAGCTTTACGCCATCTCAAAAAGAGAGCCACTCGCTAATTCTAGGAGATTTGTCATGCTTTTCGGGCTACGCTTATTTGCGCTGAGGATGGTTTTTTTCTTGTCGCTCTGGACGTACGCGGGCCCTTCGTATGCATGGGGCTTGGACGTGAATGCAAAAGCCCAGGGCCTGGCGCATTACATCATGGCGGTTGTGCATGATCTCAATGGTGAAAGCGCCCAGGCGATAAGCGAGTATCAAAGGTCCATCAAATTCAATGGAGCACAAGCAGCCCCCCGATTAAAGCTGGGGGCTTATTATTTGCGCTTTGACGATATCCCAAAAGCCGCCGTACAGTTCAAAGCAGTAACACGCCTTGCTCCCCAAGATCCCCAAGCGCATTATCTTTTAGCCCTGATCTATTCTTCGGAACATCGATATGACCTGGCGGCATCGGAATATGAGATCATCCTCAAAGATAGTGCCATCGATGATCCGGCCAACACAGATGCCTATATGTATTTAGGCCAGCTTTATTATGCCCAAGACAAGTACCCTCAGGCCATCGGGCAATTTTTGAAGGTCCTCCAGTTCCAGCCCAGTAACAGCTCCGCCTTATATTTATTGGGATCAGTTTACGCCGATAGCGGTGACCATCCCAAAGCCATCGCATTATTCCGCAAAGTCCTTCAAATGGAGCCGGAGAATAGTGAAGCGCTTAATTCTTTGGGCTATATGTATGCCGAAGATGGAGTTCATTTAGATGAAGCCATCCGGATGGTCCGCCAGGCGATTCAGATCGATCCGGCCAACGGTGCGTATTATGACAGTTTGGGATGGGCGCTTTATAAAAAAGGAAGATATGCCGAAGGTTTGATGGCCCTGCAGAAAGCACAAACCTTCATTGAGGACGAGATCCTCTATGACCATCTAGGCGATGTTTTCAAGGCATTAAAGGAATACACCCTGGCGCGTAAATATTGGCGCAAATCGCTGGACTTGGACCCGCATCAAGCCTTAATTGAAAAGAAGATCAATGGATTGGAAAAATGGATCGCCTCACAGTCCTCTCACCGGCTAAATTAAATCTTGTCCTTGATGTTTTGGGAAAAAGGCCCGATGGTTTCCATGACCTAAGGACTGTTTTCGAGCGTATCAGCCTGAGAGACCGGATCACCTTAGCGCGAAATAAGAGTGGAAAAATACGCATTACATGCCTTCATCCCCATGTACCGCTGGGCCCCCAGAATTTAGTCTATAAAGCCGCTGAAATGCTTGCCCGTGATTTTTCCATTTCAGAGGGGCTTCATATAAATATTATAAAAAATATACCGGTGGCCGCAGGTTTAGCTGGAGGCTCCAGCAATGCGGCGGCTGTCCTTACAGGTTTAAACCGTTTATGGCAATTAGGTTTGAGCAAGGCTCAATTGGTCACTTATGCGGCCCGCTTGGGCAGTGATGTGGCTTTCTTTATATATGATACTTCCTATGCCTTGGGCACCGGGCGGGGGGAGCTTATAAAGCCTTTGGATATCAGGACAAAATTATGGCATGTGCTTGTCACGCCTCGGGTTAAAATGCTGACAAGAGAGGTTTTTGCCCGTCTTAAATTAAATTTGACAAACAAAAAGGATAATGTTAATATTTTGCTTCCCTTTTTAAGAAAAGGGGATTTACTGCAGCTGGCAGGGGCTTTGTCCAATGACCTGGAGCCTGCCATTTTGTCGCTGCGGCCTGATTTTATTTATTTAAAGAAGAAATTACTCGACGCTGGGGCCATCGGTGTCTGTTTTTCCGGCAGCGGCCCGTCGGTTTTTGCGTTGGTTGGTTCACAACAAGACGCTTTAAGCCTCCGGGCGCGATTTGACAAGCGTTATACTCAAGCGTTTGTGGTCAGCACAATGTAGTTTACTGCCCGGTGGTGTAATGGTAGCACCCGAGAATTTGGATCTCGTTGTTCAGGTTCGAGTCCTGGCTGGGCAATTTTATATATGAGTCCTTTCAAAGCGATTATTTTAGCGGCTGGCCGCGGCACGCGGATGAAGTCCCGGGTCCCTAAAGTGCTGCATAAAGTCTGCGGCAAGCCGGTGCTTGAATACGTTTTGGACATCACCAAAAGTTTGCGTTCTTTGAAAACGTATGTCGTGGTCGGGCATGGTGCCCAAAAGGTAAGAGATGCTGTCGGCGGTGGCGTTGAATTCGTCCTGCAGGACCGGTTGCTTGGCACGGCGGATGCGGTCGGTCGCTGCGCTCCTTATCTGAGATCTTATCAGGGGACTGTCTTGGTCCTTTGCGGGGACACGCCCTTGTTGGGCAAAGATATCGTGGCAGCGGCGTTACGGCAGCATCAGCGTTCAAAGGCCTCGGCCACGGTCTTGACGGCCAACATCAATGACCCTCAGGGGTATGGACGTATCGTGCGTGATGCTCGAGGCTTTTTCTTGGCGATCCGTGAGCAGAAAGACGCCTCTGTGACGGAAGACAAGATCAAGGAGATCAATGTCGGCGTTTATTGTTTTAAGGCGAAAAATTTATTTGAGATTTTAAAGAAGGTCAGGCTCAACGCGGGGAAAAAAGAATTTTATTTGACGGATGTTATTGAACTATTATTGGCTCAAGGTGAGAAAGTGACGACCTTTACAACCCGGGATGAGACTTCAGCCTTCGGGATCAATGACCGGGAAGATTTGAGTCAGGCACAGGCCATTATCCGCGGCAGGATCCTGAGTAAACACATGTTGTCAGGGGTGACCATCGTTGACCCTTTGACCACCTTTATTGAAGCAGGAGTCAAGATCGGTCAGGATACGGTCATCCATCCGATGACCACGATCCATACGGATGTGCGGATCGGTCGTCATTGCAGTATCGGCCCTTTGAGCCGCCTGCGTCCCGGGACGCGCATTAGCGACGGGGTTGAAATAGGGAATTTTACAGAGGTTTCGCGCACGTCGTTGGGGAGTGGCGTCATGCAAAAGCATTTCTCTTTCTTAGGGGATGCGGTGGTGGGCCGGGGAGTTAATATCGGTGCCGGTGTGGTGACGGCCAATTATGACGGGGTGAATAAAAATAAGACTCTTATTGGCGACCAAGCGTTTATAGGTTCTGATGCGATTTTAGTGGCACCTAATAAAATTGGTGCCAGGGCCATGGTCGGTGCGGGTTCTGTGGTGGCAAAGGGAAAGAATATTCCAGCAGGAATGATCGCCGTCGGTATTCCGGCGCGGGTTATAAAAAGGCGGGATAAATAATTTTATGAGCAATAAACTATCGGTTTTAGGTGGCAATGCGAATCCGGCCCTGACAGCAGAAATTTGCCAGAAGCTGGGGATCAAACAGACCGAGGTTTTTGTCGGGAAGTTTAGCGAAGGGGAGATCCGGGTACATATCCGGGAGAATATCCGCGGTCAGGATGTTTTTATCGTCCAGCCGACCTGTCCTTCGGTCAACGACAATTTGATGGAGCTTTTGATCATGATCGATGCGGTGCGCCGGGCTTCCGCGGACCGTATCACAGCGGTCATCCCGTATTATGGGTATGCACGGCAGGACCGCAAGGACCAGCCGCGGGTACCGATCACGGCAAAGCTGGTGGCTAATTTGATCGTTGCTGCCGGTGCCAACCGTGTCTTGACCATGGACCTGCATGCGGCCCAGTTGCAGGGATTTTTTGATATCCCTGTGGACCATTTGTATGCCATTAATATTTTGTCTGAGTATTTTAAAGAACGGCAGATCGAGGACCTGGTGGTTGTTTCGCCTGATGTGGGCGGCATTAAAATGGCACGGGCCTACGCCAAGCGTTTGAATGCAAGCCTGGCCATTGTTGATAAGCGGCGCATGTCTCCTGAGAAGACTGAGGTCATGCATATTTTAGGTGACGTTAAGGATAAAAACGTTGTCATGGTGGATGATATCATTGCCACCGCGGGTTCCTTGGTCGATGCTGTCCAGACCCTCAAAAGTTTTGGGGCCAAAGGCATCTATGCGGCCGCCAGTCATGGGGTGTTGTCCGGACCGGCAAAGGAAAGGATAGCCAATTGTAAGGGATTGCTTGAAGTGATTGTTACTAATAGCATTCCTTTAATAGATGGGGATCAAAATCCTAAAATAAAACAATTGTCGATAGCACCGCTTTTGGCGCTGGCCATTGCCCGCACCCATAACGCGGAGTCTATCAGCAGTTTATTCGAAGAAATCAGAAACTGAAAGGTGTCATATCATGGAACAAATTAATTTTGACGTTCAAATTAGAAAAACCACGGGTTCTGCAAAGTCCCGTCAAGTGCGGCGTTTGAATTTGATACCCGGGATCGTTTACGGCGGGGATTCCAAACCCACCATCATCCAGGCTGACCGCAAGGCGTATGACCGTATCTACCGCCAGCATGCCGGCGAAAGCTTGATCTACCATCTTAACCTGGTCGACGATGGGAAGAAGATCTCTGATTTCCCCGCGATCATCAAGGATGTCCAGCTTCATCCGGTCACGGATGAGGTCATCCATATTGATTTTAGCCGCATTTCCCTTGATAAGGAAATTGAGATTAATGTCAAAATATTGGTCAAGGGTGAAGCCGTGGGTGTCAAACGTGACGGTGGTACCTTGGAACATTTGATGTGGGAACTGGATATCATCTGTTTGCCGACGAATATCCCTCACCACTTGGAAGCGGATGTAACGGAGCTTGGCGTGCATGATTCCATCCACGTCAAGGACCTGGTCTTGCCCAAGGGTGTCATCACCAAGCATGACCCGGAATCCGTGGTCATTACCATTGCCGGTTCCATGCGTGAAGAAGTTGCCGGCGCTGCTGCTGAAGGGGATGCCGCAGCTGCAGGTACCGAGCCTGAAGTATTGAAGGAAAAGAAGAAGGAAGAAGGAGCTGACGCCGCCGGTGCTGCTAAGAAAACCGATGGTGCCAAGAAGGACGACGCAAAGAAATAGTAGCCTAGGGATCTATGGCAAAATTGATCGTAGGTCTTGGAAATCCCGGTCCTCAGTATGCGTGGACCCGTCACAATCTGGGCTTCCTGGTTCTCGAGGCCTTTTGTGCGCAACAGAAAGCGGTGTTGAGGAATTCCCCCGGCAATCACGGGATGTTGGCCCGGGGCCTGATCAACGGTGTTGAATGTTCTTTGTTGATGCCGATGACCTTTATGAATGATTCGGGTGTCTCTGTCAAGAAGATGGTCGACAGGGCGGGAATACCCCTGGAAGATATCCTGGTCGTCTGTGATGACCTGGACCTTCCTTTGGGGAGGTTACGCTTGCGGCCTTCAGGAAGTGCCGGAGGGCATAATGGATTAAAATCCATTATCCAGGACTTAGGGTCGAATCAATTTGCCCGTTTACGGATAGGTATTGATAGTCCCAAGAACGCAGATGGTACCATAGATTATGTGTTAGCGAATTTCACCCCGGCGGAGAAAAAAGCTTTGCCGGATTTTATAGATCATGCACTAGACTGCGTCACATGCTGGGTGACCGAAGGTGCACAAGCAGCAATGAATACCTACAACACCAAAACAAAAGGACTGTCATGAACAAGTATGAATTAATTTATATCGTCGACGCTCATGCGCCGCAAAGCACCAAGGATGACGTGGCCAAGCAAGTGGCGGACGCCCTGGCCAAGACCGAGATCAAATTGGTCAGCAGCCAATTATGGCTGGACCGTCACAAGATGAGCTTTCCTATCCAGAAGATCGGGGAAGGCAGCTACTATCTGTTGAACCTTGAAGCCAAAAGTTCCAGCGTCGCCAAATTGCAAAGCATCCTGCGCATCAATGAACAGATATTGCGCTTCATGACCGTAAAGGCAGACGCCCCCAAGGCGTAACATCTGGAGGACTTATGGCCAGTTTGAACAAAGTCTTGTTGATCGGGAATTTAACCAAGGATCCGGAATTGCGCTATACACCCAACGGCACAGCAGTGACCAATTTACGTATCGCTGTTAACCGTAAATTCAAGGACCGCACCGGTGAATTGAAAGAAGACACTTGTTTTATCACGGTAACAGCGTGGGACAAACAGGCAGAAATATGTAATCAATATTTACAAAAAGGCCGGGCGGTTTTTGTAGAAGGCATATTGCAAAGCCGTTCCTGGGAAACGGGTGATGGTCAGAAACGCAGCACCATCGATGTGCGGGCTGAGCGCATCCAGTTTTTGAATGGCCCTGTTAAGAATGAAAATGCCGCCGGCAGTGAGCCTGCGGTCAAAGATGCCGGTGATCAGGATACAGTGATATCACCGGAAGATATAGCTTGGGAGGAATAATAGATCATGGAAAGAAAATTCACTAAGAAACGTCCAGGGGACAAAAAACCGTTCAAAAAAGATGGGGATAGTAATAACTCTTTCGGTGGCCGCAGCGGCGGCGGTGATGGTGCCCGTCGTGGTCCACGCCCACCGCGCATGTCCATCCCTAAGGGTACAGAGATCAATTATAAGAATATCGCATTCTTGCAAAAATGTTTGACCGAGCGCGGGAAATTGTTCTCCCGCCGTTTGACCAGCGCCAATGCCACCCAGCAGCGCAAGATCACCGTTGCGGTCAAGCTTGCCCGCTTTTTGGGATTGTTACCGGTCGGATCAACTAAGAGGAAATAAGCCATGAATATCATACTGATGGAAAATGTGGAAAAGTTGGGGACGGTCGGCGATGTCGTCAAGGTCAAGAACGGCTATGCCCGTAATTATTTGTTGCCCCGCCAGTTGGGGATACCGGCGACAGACGGCAATCTCAAACGCATTGAAAGAGAGAAAACAAAACGTTTAGCTATTTGGGAAGCGGATAAAAAAGAAGCCGAGCTCAAAGCCGAGCAGTTAAGCAAGGTCTCATTGACGATCTCTGTGGAAGTCAATGACCAGGAAAAGCTTTACGGGGCGATTTCAGAATCTGATATTATCGATGCTTTTCATAAAGAAGGTCAACAAATTGATAAAAAGTCCCTGGTTCTTGAGAAGCCTGTCGACGATTTAGGCATTTTTGAGGTCGGCGTCAAATTTCATCCGCAAGTGATCGCCAAGGTCCGCTTGTGGGTCACCAAAAAAAGCTAAATATGGATCAAGCCGTCAGGGTGCCTCCCCAGAATATAGACGCTGAAAAAGCGGTCTTGGGGGCCATGATGATTTCCGAAGAAGCTATCGGGGTGTCTATCGAACACCTTGATAGCTTCTATTTTTATGAGACTTCTCATCAGAAGATATTTGACGCTGTGCGGGAACTCTACGCGGAACGCAAAAGGGTGGATATCATCACCCTTTCGGATTGGCTTAGGAACACCGGACAATTAGAGAGCTTAGGGGGACTGTCCTACCTGTCACAATTGGCGGATTTCGTACCTACCGCGGCCAATGCCCAATATTACGTCGATATCGTCAAAGAAAAAGGCATCCAGCGCCAGCTGATCAAGAATGCCACGGAAATCATTACTAAAAGTTACAGCGTTGATGTGGATATCGATGAGTTAGTTGACTCAGCCGAACAGCTGATCTTTGAGATCGCTGATGCCAAGCAAAAGCAGCAGGCAATCCATATCAAAGATATTATCAAGGGTACTATTGAAAATATTGAACTTTTGTACCAGCATAAAAAATCCATTACAGGAGTTCCAACTGGATTCGTTGATTTTGACAAGATAACTTCAGGTCTGCAAAATGCTGATTTGGTTATTATCGCGGGACGTCCATCCATGGGGAAAAGCGCCTTTGCCGTTTCTATCGCTGAGAATGCTTGCATTGATCATAATGTCCCCGTGGCTATTTTTTCTTTGGAAATGTCCAAGGAACAATTAGTTCAGCGTATGCTGTGTTCCCAGGCTCATGTGGATTCCCATAAAGTCCGTACCGGATTTCTTTCACCGGCTGACTGGCCTTTGCTGACAAAAGCAGCTGGCCGGCTGTCCAACGCGCCCATCTTCATTGATGATACCCCGGCCATTTCCATGTTAGAGCTGCGGGCCAAGGCCCGGCGGTTAAAAGCCTCCCAGAATATCGGCCTTGTGATCGTGGATTATTTGCAATTGATGCAGGGGCATGGTAAAACGGAAAGCCGTCAGCAGGAAATTTCTGAAATTTCCCGTTCCTTAAAAGCGTTGGCACGTGAACTGAGGGTTCCTTTGATTGCTATCAGCCAGTTGTCACGTGCCGTAGAAAGCCGCCAGGACCATCGCCCGCAGCTTTCTGATTTACGTGAATCCGGGGCCATTGAACAAGACGCGGATGTGGTTGTACTTTTGGTGCGCGACGAATACTATAGTCCGACTGATGAAAATCGGGGTATTGCAACGGCCATTATAGCCAAAC
>Ga0206794_1056_pt1 | contig 31983 bp, 36 predicted proteins | sample Alteio_BWOrgCont_70_FD_152877 | JGI IMG/M metagenome (GOLD analysis project Ga0206794, IMG submission 152877) | Enriched cells from forest soil in Barre Woods Harvard Forest LTER site, Petersham, Massachusetts, United States -... | ecosystem: Environmental > Terrestrial > Soil > Temperate forest >...
CTCAATCAGGGAAGCGGAGTTGTGTCGGTCATTAGCACGGCGAGCAATTCGGTCACTGGAACAGTCACCGTAGGCACGAGTTCTAGTAACGCCGAGCAGATTGCCGTTACTCCGGACGGTAGTAAAGTCTATGTGACCTTGGCGAGTGACCCCGCAGTTGCAGAGTTTAATACCTCTGGCACCCCTGTAGTAAACACCATTGCTTTCGGCACCTTTCCTGCTCCATACGGGATAGCTATTACACCGGATGGTACCCGAGCCTACGTGACGCTTGAGGCCACTAATGCTGTTGCGATTCTTGATACAGCGACGAACTTCCTTCATCCGACAACAATTTCGACGGGCGCATATGGCAACCCGTTCGCCATTACGATTACTCCAGACGGCACAATGGCGTACGTGGTGGCTGGAACCTCACAGGCAGTGGTTATTGACCTTACCACTAACAAGCCGCTTTCGGCCATTACTTTGGGCAGCAGTGGTGTGTCCGACATCGAGGTAACGGCGGATGGTTCTGAGGTATTTGCAACAAGTGGAGGTTGCAATTGCCTTTATTATTTCCCGACGAATAGCGTAACCCCCACCGTCAGCTCGATCTCTGTAAGCGAGGGGCTTGCGATAGCAATGGCACAGCCAGGACAGCATCCATATGCCTATGTAACGAATTATGGCGCTGGAACGGTCTCAAAGGTGGATGTCGCTTCGGGCTCGGTCATCGGTTCTGCCATTAGTGTAGGCACCAGCAGTAGCCAGCCTTTCGGGTTGGCGGTCACCCCGGACCACACCAAAGCATATGTGGTTAATTACCATGATAGTGACGTTGCGGTGATAAATGTCGCCTCGAACACCTTGGTTTCACCGACGATTCCCTTAGGAAGCGGCTCGTTCAATGTCGCGGTGACACCAAACGGAACTACGGCGTACGTACCCAACTTTACCGCAAATACCGTATCCGCGATTAACACGGTCTCGAATTCGGTCACCTCAATTTCCGTAAGCGGTGATCCCTTCGCCGTCGCAGTCTCTCCGGACAGCACGAAAGCCTATGTTGCCGATGCCGGTGACGGCACCATCGCGGTGATTAAGACTTCCACAAATGCGCTGTGTACCACGAGTACATGTTCCAGCACGGGAACCTACCCGATGTCCACCGGGTCCACCGCCACGCCGTCAGGGATTGCGGTATTACCCAACGGAACAAAGGCGTATGTGGCCCTTCAAGGAACTGACAGAGTCTCGGTAATCAATACAACCACCGACAACATCTGCACCACCAGTACATGCGCGAGCGGCGGGACATACCCCATTGTCCTCGCTTCTGGCGCAGGTCCGCGCAGCGTTGCCGTGACTCCCACTGGAGCTAAAGTCTACATTGTCAATCAGGGGCTTGGCACCGTCTCTGTAATCAATGCGGTTACGGACAATCTTTGTACCACGCTCACCTGTTCAAGTTCTGGCAGCTATCCGATGTCTGTCGGCTCTGGACCTTGGGGAATCTCGATGTCACCGGATGGAACCACAGCCTATGTAGTCAATCAGAGCGGGGGCACAATTTCCGTTATCAATACGGTGACCGATACGGTCTCTCCAACGACGATTAGCGGCCTAGGTAGCACTCCCAGCGTTGTGGCGATGTTTACACCGCCGAAGCCTTCATTCGGATATGTGACGAACTATGGCACTAACTCCGTTACTTACTTCAGCAGCTTAACCAATCTTACGTTCGGGTCCAACGTGACGGTCGGCGCCAGCGGCAGTAATCCATTCGGTGTCGCCGTGTCTCCGGACCGCACGAAGGCGTATGTTGCTAATTCCGGTGCGGCACAAGTTGCAGTAATTAATACTGCGACCAACGCATTGTGCACCACGAGCACCTGTTCCAGTACAGCCACCTACCCTATTTCCGTAGGAACGACTCCATTCAATGTCGCTTTCATGCCAAATGGAAGCAAAGCCTATGTGGCAAACTTTGGTGACAATACCGTTTCGGTTATTGACGCAAGTACCGACAAACCGTGCGTAACAAGCAGCACCTGTGCGAGCGGAGCTACCTATCCCGTCTCACTCACTACTGGCAACCCATTCGCACTGGCCATCACTCCTGATAGCAGCAAGGTATATGTCGCCAATGCGGGTACGGGCACCGTTGCTGTGATAAAGACAGGAACTGACAAGCTATGCACGACAAGTACCTGTTTTAGCGGTGCTACTTATCCAATCTCGATTGGTGGAAGTGGATATGTCCCTTCTGGGATCGCGATTCTTCCGACCGGTAAGAAGGCCTATGTTGCAGACCAAGGACAAGACAAGGTCTCAGTTATCGATCTTACGTCCGATACTTTATGCACGACTGGCACATGCTCAAGCAGCGGTAGCTACCCAATCGGCTTGGCTTCCAGCTCCGGTCCACGGAGCGTGGCGATCACTCCGGACGGCACGAAGGCGTATGTGGTGAACCAGACCGCTGGCACAGTGGCGGTCATCAACACCGCTACGGATAATTTGTGCAACACGAGCACTTGTTCCAGCAGCGCCACTTATCCCATTCCGGTTGGCTCTGGTCCGTGGGGCATTTCGATTTCTGCTGACGGAACCCAAGCCTACGTCACGAATCAGAGCGGAAGTACGGTCTCGATCATCAACACCGCAACCGACAGCGTCTCAACCGCCAGTGGTATTACTGGTCTGAGTTCGCCGAGTGGCGTCGGTACCTTTATCCCTATCCAGTAATTCGGTTCCACGAAGCGGGGGAGTGTAATTCCCCCGCTTTTCTTTGTTGGAAACGGATTTTGCTGGTCTGCCTCTTGTTCCCGCAATCTTAACCTCAACGTCGACGGATCGTGCCAGTTCGCGGAAAGCTTTTGGCGTTTTGATGAAACTGAAACACGGCGGCGGGGCGATATTCGCTGGCGTCATGCCGCTCGTCCTCCGTGAAGTTTCCTTGCATCACATTTCCTTTAGCCTTCTGTTCTGTCATCACCCGACCACTAAATCTAGCGGTACGACCACCAGAAACTCCACAACAAATAGAAGCAATTAAGCGTATAGACAAGTCCCCTATGCCAGCTTAGGCGGCTTTTTGGCTGAAATTGCTCTCCTAGAATTAGTAGCAAAATCAGCCGCCTTTTTTGTGTTATTGACGCAACAGGCGGGCCTGCAGAAATGTCACGATTGACCAAAAGCCAAGCCCTCCGCGATGAGAGGGGAGATGATTTAAGAGGCGGGATCGCAGAACGTGATTTCGGTTCCGTGCAGTCTGCTGACTGTTCGGTTTCGCATGGAGAGGAAAGGTGTTCTTTTAGAACTGTTAAACTTTGCGAGGTCCGGGAGGGATATAAAACCGACCGTAACAATGCCTGAGTTCACCCGCGCCGAATCCGGAATGACCGGCGCGGATATCGCCCGATCGATTGCAATGAAAGAAGCGGCGTTAATTACGCCGCCGCATTCTTCTTTGCCGCCTGCCTCATTCTGACCGGCCGATAACATCCGTTTGACGCCCATAACTTCAAGGGCTAAGGTCTGCCACGAACAACAGTCAGAAGAAACTTCATGCCGAAACCATCCCGAAGCGCTGCATTATCGCGACCACCTGGTCGTCCCCACCACCACAAAGAAGTGCTCACGTGTCGCGCTGGGTTGTGGAACAGGCGTTCACAGATGTCATTCCGAATTTTGCATTGGCTCAACTTGTTACGATGTGCGCGAGACGGTTCGTCAGCCCGTTTCAGGGTCCATATTCATGACTACCCTTTTTGTTATCAATGGGAATGGAATGCCACATAAAATTCACTACGCAAAGCCGTCGATAACGGAGCGGGAAGTACGGTATGTAATGGACGCGGCGGCCAACGGCTGGGCCGAGCATTGCTTTGATTATATTGAGAAGTTCAGCAAGGCGCTGTGCGACTATTTAAAAGTTCCCCATGCGATCCCCACATCGAGCTGCACAGGCGCACTTCATCTCGCCCTTGCAGCCCTGGACGTTGGCCCGGACGACGAGGTAATCATACCCGATATTACCTGGACAGCCACGGCGGCGCCGGTAACGTATTTGGGCGCCACTCCCATATTCGTGGACATACTCCCTGACACATGGTGCATAGACCCCAGCGCCTTTGAGAAGGCGATAACACCAAAGACTAAAGCCGTTATACCCGTGCATCTTTACGGCAATCTGTGTGAAATGGACGAAATCAACGCCATCGCCCATAAGCACGGCATCGCGGTCATTGAAGATGCGGCCGAGGCGCTGGGCTCGTCCTACAAAGGTAGGAACGCCGGTGCGCTGGGCGATTTTGCGGCATTCTCTTTCCACGGCACAAAAACCGTAACTACCGGTGAAGGGGGAGCGCTTATCGTGCGGTCACCGAAGTATTATGAAAAACTCCTCACGCTGGAAAGCCATGGCCGCGATCGCAAAGTGGCTAAGCAGTTCTGGTGCGAGACAATAGGGTACAAATACAAGATGTCTAATCTTGAAGCGGCGCTTGGAGTCGCGCAACTTGAGCGCATCAACGAGCTAGTTACCCGCAAGCGGGAGATTTTCAATCTCTACAAAAGCAGGCTTGGGGATATCGAGGGACTCTCATTTAATCCCGAAAGAGCAAATACATTCAATTCTTACTGGATGACAACGGTTCTATTCGGCCCTGAACTGGATTTCAATCGTCCGGAACTGCTGAAGCAGTTCGCCGAAAACAATATCGATGCAAGAGTTTTTTTCTATCCCTTGAGCATGATGCCGGCCTTCAAGGCATTCTCTGCCTATCAGCCCGTCAACAGCGTAAGCTACCGGCTATTCGAACGCGGAATAAACCTGCCTTCCTATCATGACATGCGGGAGGATGACATTGACCGTGTATGTGCCGTGGTGCGCCGGCATGTAACGCGCGTCGTCGCATGAAACTCGTTTGGGCGTGCGGCTTTCCGGTTGGCGTTTCCCAGCAGAATCTGTCCACGAACCGCTTTCAGGCACCGAAAACTGCTGCCTGAGGTCCTCATAAGAAAAATGTTGGCTAGCTAGGGTAGGCCATTTGTAAAAGCGGTTTCAAGCGGCCTTTTGTGAAGGAAAGGGTTCCCCCAGCACGACGACCCTGCCCTTGGTAAACTCGGGAATACGGGCAAGTATCTCTTTCTTATAGTTTTCATTCATGATCCACAGACAGGTTTCCTCCCCCAATGTCTCCCAGGGAATTTGTTCCGGCGCCAGGCAGGGATGAGCGGTAAGCGGCAGGAAACGGCCTTGCTTCTCGGAGTTAATATCGATCACTGCCTGGATATACTTCGCTTGCGGATCCAGAATATTAGCAAATATATTTCCCTTGGCCCCAGCACCCCAGACATAGTTTCGTGCATGACTTTTTATTTTCTGCCGGTAGGAGGCGATATCCGTATCCAGCGCTTTTGGATATCTTTCTGCGTCATCCTTTTCCAAGAATGTGGATATGAGGTCACCCAACCGGGCTTTCACAATCATATATTGGTTTGAGAACGTGCGATGCATCACGGCTTTTCCGGAAAATACCCGGAGAAAGAAATTTTGAGAGAAATAGCTGCAGATCTCGTAGGAAATACCCCAGAACGCTTTCTTTTCGAGAATCCATTCCCATCGTGGAGATTCGATGAAAACAAGTGTATCCGCCGGCAGATTAGTCTTCAGGTCCTGAAGGAAATCCAGGGGCTTCGCGATATGGTCGAGCGTATGCCGGATGACGACTGCGCGTGCCTGTATTTTGTCGGCGGCGGCACGATCAAAGAAAGTCGGAGTAATCCGTGCGTTGCCGCCCCGGTAGACTGGATCGAATCCGACGATGTCGACGCCCCTGTCGAGCAGCATGTTTAGAAAATAAGCTTCCTTGCCGCAGCCAATCTCGACAATTTTGTCACGCCGTGTGTCGATGTCCTGAAGGAGTAGGTCCAGAACGTCCAGCGTGTAGCGCTGAAAGCTCGCGGCATGGCCCTGCGACTGCACATAATCCTCGTTATAATCCATTTTTGCGCTCTCGAACTGGGCATTGAAGACCAGCCCGCACCGGCAACAGCCCCTGAGGTTGATGGCTGCTGCGGGACTGGATCTCGCTGCCTCCCGGTTGGGATAATGCTTGTTCAGAAAGACCGGTATTCGTTCGATCTCATAGAGGGGATAAGTGTCCGTTGAGCCGCAGGCGCTGCACGGTGTTTCCATCGCTTGCTATTTTCCCCTCAGATAAAAGGTGATACTCGACTCAAATCTCGCAGGATCTCCGCCATTTTGGTTGGCGCTTACCTTTCCTTCGTTAATCGTCTTGAATTTCTCTCGCTTCTACTTCGTTGACGAACCTTTGGGCATCTTCCCAAGCATTGCGGCTCAACACCAGCATTGCTTTACGAACAGACGGGAGTGTAAGCGCCTTGTCTCCGAGAGCTTTCCTTAGCTCCTTTATAAGGCCGCCTAGGGCTTCAATTACTTCGTCATCCAGCGGCATCCTGTCTCCTCCTCGAAAGTCTTCTCTTACCAGATTCACCATTAACAGCAAGTGCCCGCGTGCGGATGACTTCTCCGGGCCGGAAGCTTTCTTGCGTTTGAGCTTGCCCGCGAGCAACTGATGCACGCCATGGCCAAGTCGGTTGATGCCTATCCCGCAGCCATACTTGCGAACGATGTTTCGATAAACAAAGCCGGGACGCACCTCACCGTTGACATTCCTCCTGTTTTGCAAGAGTATCCGGCAACTTTGGCAAAGCGGAATTAACCATGCAGATTGAATCACTCGGTAAAGGTAACGTCACTATCGATCTGGAGGCCGCCACCGTCACGTACCGCTGCGACGGAACCGAAGTGACCTATCCGCTGGCTTCCGATTCAGGCTTTTCCCTCGTGTCCGATGCTTGGCTGCGCGCTGGTTATGACTGCAAGTATTCCTATGGATTCACGTGGTTCGGCCGTCCGGTCATCCAGCTCCCGGAAGACATGATCCGTGTCCAGGAAATCGTGTGGCAGTTGAAGCCGGATGTGATCGTCGAAACCGGCGTGGCGCACGGCGGCGGGCAGACTTTCTTCGCCAGCCTCTGCGAGGCCATGGGCAGGGGCCGCGTCATTGGCGTGGAGCTTGAGCTTCGCCCGGATAACCGCGCCGCGCTCGACGCCCATCCGCTGCGCCCCCTCATCACCCTCATTGATGGCAGCTCGACCGCGCCAGACGTCGTGGCGAAGGTGCGCGGGGAGATAAAAAAAGGCGAGACCGTGCTCATCGTGCTCGATTCCAACCACACGGCGGATCACGTGCTTAAGGAACTGGAAGTCTATGGGCCGATGGTGACGCCGGGTTCCTATATCATCGCGACCGACGGCGTCATGCATCGCCTGGCGGGCACGCCGCACAGCCGCCCGGACTGGCAGCACAACAATCCTTTCCGGGCCATCGGGGAGTTTCTTAAAGCCCATCCCGAATTCGAATCCATCAATCCTCCCCCTCCCTTCAATAAAGGCTGCGTGACGACGCCCATCACCTATTGGCCGAGCGGTTACCTGAGAAGAAAATAGGCACGGCTTGATTGTCAGCGCCTTAATCTTGGCGATGGCCTCCTGCTTGCGCTGTTCCGTTCGTGTTTTGATTTCGTCCTGTTCCCAGGTAATTACCTGTGCGAGTTCCGCATCCGAAAGCGCTTTGACCGCTTCCTGTGTCATGGCTTTTAGTCCTCTTTTCTCTCAATCTCAATCCGCTCGACATACGGAGTATCGTGCCTCCGCAACCCTTCCGCCGCTTCGCTGCCTTCCTGGATAAATCGTGCCCGCTGGTCGAGGAGCTTCTCATACAGGTCGCCCAGCGCCTGTCCGCCGACTGTCACCTTCGCATGGCTAAACCGGAGCGTTATCGTCTCCCCATCCTGGCCCGGATCGAAATCGCTTTCCGTCAGTCCGACATAACTAAATCCCGACCGCCTGCCGTCGGCGAACCGGAGTTCCAGCGTGAGGCTATCCCGGCTCCGCACACGCGCTTCGTCATAGGCCTCGATTGCATCCTCCACTTCCGGCTCGTGCCGCAAGGCGGGATGATTGAGGATCTTCTGCAAGGTCGCAGATCTCTTTATTTCCGTGTCGCTATCTTTCAAGGCCCCTGCCCTCCTGTTGGCGGTGAACTCTGTCCCATGCGGCTATCCGCGCGCGTTTATCCATCCACAGCCGGTGGGTCTCCTGCATCTTGGCCATGCGGTCACCGAGGCTGATTCTGTGTTCGGGTTTCGCTTGTTCGGCTTGCATTAATTCCGTGGCGGAGAGACGTGCTCCGCTGGCCTGCACGGCCTCCATCATTGCCGCCTTATCGTCGGTATAAAGCCGTACCGATTCACGGCCACGCGACACGGAGACATAGAATTGCTCCCGGCTTGCGGCGGAGAGGGATTCATGCCCCATTGCGATCAGCACCGCGTCCACCGTTTTGCCCTGGGACGCATGCGAGGTCACGACATAGCCATGCGTAATGCCGCCGTAATCCTTGGGCAGGACGTAGCCGTTACTGAGCTTGATATCCCCGTCGCGCGTGAAGCCTTCCACCTCGTAAATCTGCCCGTTATTGACCTTATTCTTGGTCTTGCCGAGCAGGCCTTTGCTTTCGCGGGCCTGCCCGCCGTAAGTGAGGCGGAGTTTATCGCCCTTGGCGAGCGCCACGTCGCCGGGGGTGAAGATCTGAAACTTCTTTGCCTCCTGCAGCGGCAGGAAGTCCTCGCTGCCATTCTCCCGCCGGACGCTCACCCTGCCCGCCTTCGCGCCCACGACCGTGACGCGCTCACCGCTTTTGAATCCCTTCGTGTCCTGGTGGAAGCGGATGACCGTTCCCTCCGAATATTCCCGCGCATCGGCGCGTTGGGCTTCCGTCAGATTGAGCGAACGCAGCGACAGGAAATGATGCTCCGCACCGGACACCCTACCCGTCTCTTTCATTGACTCGCGGATGAATTCTGTGACCTTGTCTCCCTCGCGGTGCGTCGGAGATACGACCAAAGCCGTCTTGAGCTTGTTGCCCTTATATTCCGAAGTGACCTTCGCATAGTCATCGGCAATGGCTTTGTAGCGGTCATCGCCTTCCGCCTCGACGATCGCGCCCATCTTATCCAGCATTTCGATCCCGGACTGCAGCGCCGTCCTGCCGTCCTTGCCCACCGTGCCGCCCTTGCTGATGGCTCTGACGGCGTCGCGGTAATTCTCATTGGTCTGCCTGCGAATCTCCGACAGGCGGCCCACGCGCAGGCCCGCGTTGTTTTCCAGAATCCGCAGCGCGTCGCCACGGTTAACAGCGCTGTGCTGATTCGAGTCGCCCGAAAGCACCACGCGCGCATCCTGCTCCTTCGCTACCTCGAAAAGGCGCTTCATGTCCTTGGCCGACAGCAGCCCGGCCTCGTCGACCCAGAGCACCTGGCCTTTGACCTGCTCCTGCATCTTGGGATCAATCAAAAGCCGCTCCACCGTTTCGGCATTCTCGAATCCTTCGCTGCGCAGCACGCCGCGCGACGCCTCGGCCGAGGGCGCAAAGGTGAATACTTTCTTTCCCGCCTGCTCTATGGCCTTGACCGTCGCCTGCATCATGCGAGTCTTGCCTGTGCCGGCACCGCCCTGCAGCGCCGTCACGATGTCGGTGGAATTCAGGATGACCATTGCCGCCTTGCGCTGCTCCGCGCTCAGCTCCGGGTCGAGGTCGGGCTTTCCTGTTAGCCCGCCAAGCTTATGTCGCCGGCAACGCCCGTTCCGCACGAAATCCGTCATGCCAATTTCTTCGCGCAGCACTTCCTCCGTGGTGACCCAGCGCTGCCCCAGGCGCTGGCGGCCGATGATATTGTCACGGGCCAGCTGCGCCTTCACCTCATCCACGCTTGCCGTTCCGACGCTCCGCGTCAGCGCCATGCGCAGGAGCTGCTTTTCCGGGATGGCGGAGCCGCGCTCAAAGCAATGCGACAGTGCGAAATCCATGGCCTGGTCTGCAGTTAAGGTAGTCGTCTCCTGCCCCCGTCGTGCTTCTGATATTCCTGTTTTTTCGTCATCCGAAAGCCGTGCCGCCCATTCCTTGCGCAATTCGGCCAGCGAGAGTTCGTGATCGTTCTTCTTCTCGCGGGTGCGCCGGCCAAGCTTCTCCTTGGCCTTTTCTTCCGTGATCCCGAGGCGTTCGGCTTCGGCTTCAATCAATTGCGTGCGCCGCGAGAACTTGTCCGTGGTTGCGCGCTCAATGCCGACGAGACGAAAGCTGTTCTTATCCTGCTCGATGCCATAGCCAAGTTCTTTCAACCGCTCAGCGAACCTGCTGTGAAACGCCGTCTGGTAGTAGCCCTTGTCTCGGACAATATTCCCGAACTGCGCCGCCTTCCACCGCTCTTCCTCCGGGTCCCAGGTTGCGTTGAAAGCCACTGCGTGACAATGCAAGTGCGGGTCTGGCACGCCGTCCACCGGCCGCGTGGTGCGATGGATGAATTCGCCCCAGAGCATGTTGGCGCTGGGGCGGTCCTCGCTGCGTCCGTTAGAGCGCACGCGCGCCATCATTGCGCCTTCCATCTCATCCATCGTGTCCTTGACCGCCGCGCGGAAGGCGTCGAGGATGCGCTCATCGCCGCCCAGCTCGAAGGCAAGCGTCACCGATTTCGGCGCATCGAATGTGAAATCGTAGAGCACGCGGCGTTCTGCCTTGGTGCGCGCTGTGAGTGGTTCACCTGTCCTCGGGTTGATGTTGTCGCAGAGCTTAAAGTAACTCTCTTTGTCGATGGTTCCCGATAACCCGAGCAGCTCGGCGCCGAGGCCATGCCATTCGCCCGCGAATTCAGCGGCGTCGCGCATGTAGTAGTCCGAGGTGGACATATGGCGCGTGAAATAGTCCTTCGCCTCTTTTGCGCCCCTGGCTGGCGTGACGAACAGCATCCGATGCCTTTCTCCATCTCGCGTGGAAATTCACAACATCTAGTGGAATACTTGCGCGACCTTGTCAACTGCTAGTGTGATGACCCGCTCACTTTGCTACCGCGCACACCAATTCACTTGGCATGAGCGTTTCGTTTTTGGCATGATCCGGTCACGGAAACAGGAAAGAATCGCCGCTCCCTGCGATAATATTTATCAATGGATACTTCTAAGCTCGTCGCAGATATCGACGCAGAAATTGAACGCCTTCAACAAGCCCGAGCGCTTCTTAACGGCGCGGAAGCCAAACGCAAGCCCGGCAGAGCCGCTAACTCAACCTCTCCGAAGAAGCGCACCATGTCCGCCGAGGGCAGAGCCCGAATCGCCGCCGCACAAAAGGCACGCTGGGCCAAGGCGAAGAAGGCCGCGAAGTAGAGCGTCATTGATATATACGTGCACGATTGCTCTTAGGCGGATTTTGCCTGAAACAGCTTGTCGCTGTAATACCGCGCCTGCTTGCAGCGCGTTAGCTTGCCCTCAATCAGGAGAAACTGCTCCTCCGCGCCAAGGCTCATAATCTGCTCGCCGGCTACGCCGCCGATGATGTTTGCAAGGTCTTGGGCCATCCGCAGGTTCCTTGCGCCGAAGATTTGAATCACACCCGCATTGTCCACCAGCGTGTTTGCCTGTGAGCCGTATACCTGCAATTGAGCGACGTTTTGCCAGAGCGTCCAAAGGGTCACACCCCACGATCGCATTAGCGTCGCAGCCGTGAACAGAGCGTCTATCCTCCCGATATTCCCGGCTTCGTCGCAAAGCAAAAGCGTACGGTCTTTCGGTGCTTGCGTCCGCTGAGTCATCGCGAGAATCAATCCTGAGAGCCAAACGCGGAGCAACGGGCCATACGCCCTCAACCGCGTCGGCGGCACGATGATGTAAAGCGACATCGGCTTACCCGCCACCAGCGCAGCGACATCCAGACTGCTTGTATCCGTCAACCTCCGCACCAACTCGCTGTCGAGGAGCCTGATATGCGTCTGTGTCGACCCGAGTACGCTTGGCCGCGTGCTGTTATCGCAGAGCTGCAGGTAGGAAGCAAACGCCACTTTTGCCGCCCTGTTCATGGTCTTTCCCTTGGTATCCAGAATCGTCGCAATCTCATAGTCCACGTTGTCGTTATTAAACAGGTCGAAGAGGGCGCTCAGACACCGCTTCTCCGGCGGGCAATCAGACAGCAGCCACGTAATGCCGCCAGCGAGCATCGTCTCCGCCCAATCGTTCCAAAATCTGTCGCGCTCATTGACGCCGCGCTCGATAATCTCCGCCGCCATGCTCCGCGCCATCGCCGCGTGATCGGTTCCACCTAACGTCATAAGGTCGAGCGGATTCAGCGAGCCGGGAATGCCATCGTCCCTTAAGTCGAGAACATGCACTTCCTGACCCATGTCACGGCGCGCCTGCGCTGTGGCCTTGTAAATCTCGCCCTTGATGTCTAGCGCTATCAACTGCCCTTTGTGCCTCAGTGCGTTGCAAATAACCGGGCCTGACGTTTTCCCCGTCCCTGTCGGAGCAAAGGTCATGAGGTGCCCATCTCCCGAATAGGTGACGAGCTTTCCGCTTCCGCCCCCCACTCGCCCTGCGAACCCCACGGCGCGCGCAGGCGTACCTGTCCGCCCCAGGATTATCTCGAAAGGCATCCCGTCCTCGATTCAGATGCGGCTTGGCGACAGCCATGCGTACAGAAGCAACCCCACTACAATCACAGGCCCTAGGAAAATCGCTACCCCGAACACCGCCGGAGCAAACACAAGAAGGGCCGCGAATATCGAGATGAAACCAAGCGCTTTCAACATGACGATTTCCCCCTTTGATCCATTGTTGATCGGATCTCGTTTTCTGACCAGATCAAACACCCCGCTAAGGCGTGCAGGTCGCGCAAGGCCGCAAATGGTTCCGAAAGATTTCCCCGCAAATTACTTCGGTATTAGCCCCCCCGCCGTCCTTCGTTCGGTTTTTTTTACCGAAGGCCAATCTCTCTATTGGCCAGTTGCGACGGAATCTGAGGCCACATCGCACTTGTCCAACCACAGCCCATATACATTTATATTTTTAGGATTTTTCCCCTCATGGCCTTTTACGTCAAGAGGAAATCCTAGTATCGGATCAAGCTTTTTCTTCAGAATGTCCGCACCGTTCTTGTCTCCATTAAAATAGTCAACCCTAGAAGCACCGGTATGTTCAGGTTGTTGCTCGACCCGAGCTACTATCCCCTGGAGTCGAACTTTTTCCGCCACTCTGGACGCACAAGCCTCTGTCGCTTGCTCTGAATAGTGAATGAAGAGCACCACAGGGGCAGCCACATTCTTATCCGTATAACTTTGTTGTGCGGTTATTACTTCAGCGTCGCCCTTGGGTCCTGGTGGAGATGCGGCCTGTAGCATATATTCCATCGATTTTCGGGCTTCAGATTCTGGTAAACCAGCATCAATCTGTCGGAACACCGTCCTAAGATCCTCAGAAGCCTTCAGCTCGCTCCATTTATCGAGCGCAAGTCTTAACATGTCCCTATCAAATTCAGCCTTGCTAAGCTGCGTATCCTGCTCGTTCTTTTGCGATGAAGCGCGGGAGTTAACGAAAGCAATCAACAACTGGCCAAGCGTCAATACTGTCGCGATGATGGTCACCGCTTTCATAATTGGGCTATCTTTCGCGTCCAGGCCACGTGTTTTCGTTTCCTTGATATCGCTGCCGACGTCAGCACTTGTTTCTCCTGGCGCCCCCAATTTGGTCTGCTGCCCACGTTCGCCCGTAGTTGACATCCGCCCTCCGTATCGTCGTATCGATTGTCGCACGTATCGTACTCTGGGGCGTCCGTGAGTCTTCAATTGAAACGCTGATCAGCCATATCTCCTCTTCCTCGCTCAGTACCAGTGCCACCTACTCTCTCGACAGGCACAATGCCTGCGGCGATCGCTAGGGATCAATAGACGGATTTTCCTCTGCGCTGGTGGACGCGCATTCATCGCGAAACAAGATCCTATGACCCGCTCTCTGGCCTCCGGCGAAGGTGTGCCATCGAGAGGTGGCATGGTGCTTCCTTTGATATGCCGATGTCACGGCTGAGAATGCCATGGCTGCTACTGAGAGGCAGCGCAGAAGCCGCGCCTGACTTTCTGACTCACCTTGACCTGGTTAACCAGCGGGGAACAAAATAGCGGCCATCCCTCCTGCAGATGCCCCAATCAGACGTAAAATCTAATCATGGAATTCTGCCACAGATCGAGTCGCACACGATACCAGGCAGCGGGCCTTATTCCGGACGCCTTTCCGGAGAAGATTAGTTCCCGCTTCTTGGGCTATATGAATGTGCAAAATTCCTTAGATTTCCCCTTTTCTCCACTCATCATTCTCGAATATCCCGAAATCGCCGGCCCTGTTCCAAATACTTACGAAACGCTAATGGCGGTTCCCATGACCAGCCATTACGCCGCCAGCGGCCAATACCTCAACAATCTAGAGAATCTTCTCGCCTTTCCGAAGCCAATTCATGAGCAACTAGCGATCGTTCCATTCTCCCTGGCGGAATACCCGTACACCAGCGCTGTAAACCGGTCCACTGCGCAACCACTTCCCGCCATCACGTTCGAAGTCGTGATGGAACAAGTATCTGAGGACGTTAAATACCGGATATTTACTGGTTATCTTAGAGCGCGCCGCACTGTGTCGCGGGCTGAGCGACTGCGTCGCCTTATTAGAAGACTCCTGATTGTGCGTCGGCTTGTACACCGTTCCGTCTCACGATATTGCAGTCTTAACTGGTCGCGAAGACTTTGGTTCCTCCTGCACGGGAGTCACCCCCCGAAGGCCGAAGGATGCCCAGCCTTCGGGTGTGCCTAGCTCACAAGACACCGTCCGGGCACGCTCCAAGATCCACTTCATACCAATCTTGGAGAAATTATGGAAACTGCAGGTAATCATGGCGTCGTAACGCCTCCCAAGACCCTTTTTGTCCACCACGCCGCGCGCCGGATCGGATGTTCCGTACGCACGGTACGACGTTTCATCCAACAAGGCAAGTTGCCTGCCCAGAGGCAAGGGCGCCGTTCATGGGCCATTTCTCCCACCGATGTCGACCACTTTCTCTCGCGGAGGTGGTCATCATGGTAGAGCTGAACCTTTCATTTCGATGTTCGGACCTCTGCGTGACAACGGCCACGATCAAGATTCAGGCTGGTGTTGCCGCTGGAATGCTAGTTTTCTGCGCACGCGTCCTTCGGCAAGCCCTACTGCATGCACTGTAACCATCAATCTGGGGTCGGTGCGCACGGCATCGACCTCAGCCCCTTTATTGCATCTGCCGTCCGCTTATCATCGTCCCCGTTCCTGCTTCTCTGAATATCGTCAAATCCGCAGGTGTGACGATTTCGAAATGCCCGATGTTCAGCAGGTGCTGGCGAGCTGGACCAAAACGTCAAGGTAGCCCAGCCTTTTCGCTCTTTTTAGCTTTGATTCTCTTCTTCCTGGCTGGCGTGCGTTGGCGCATTCCCTCCACCTTCTCCTCGGCTAGAACCGTCTGATGAATCAGACTTTCAAGGACCGAGAAAATCAGGATCAAATCATAGTGCGGCACCTTGTACGCTCGGTGTTGAGCAGCGCTTCCGGCATCGACTACGGCTCGAAGACTCTCCTTCTGACGTTTACTGATATGGCCGTCTACAAAGAGTGCATCGAGTTTGTCTTCGAATGAGCCTGCATCCCGCTGCAGTAGCTGCTCGGCCAATAGATCGAAAATAATGCGTGTTCCCGCCGCTGCCAGAATAGGCATGTTATCGTTGAACGCTTTGTAGGTCTGAGCCAGTGTATCGGCCATTGTCTTGTTCTTGATTTCCCACAGCCATTCGGGCAATTTCCGGGTCATCACGCCAGGCCAGTAGTCATACACTGTGCGGCCTTCGGAATCATCGACATCACGTCCCCAGCCCTCTTCCGGATATACCGTGGCCGGGTCGCTACAAAAATCCTCCCGGCGCACAGACACTGAATCGCATCCTCGGCACCGCACAAGATCGTATGTCGTCCTGAGTGTCACGCCTGAAGAATCGTCGTCCTCTGACGCAGAGGCGATGACCAGATGGTTGCGATGCCCCGCGCATTGGCGACAGTAGGAAGACGTGATCTTTGAGGGTTCCATCTGCGGGTCAATTGGCTCGGTTGAATCCATGCAATTATCATCTCACTGCCCCCCGCCGTGCTTCGTTCGGCTATGAACCGATAGCCAGCCCTATTCAACCGGCCCTTCTCGTAACGACACGCACGTCCTGTCTATCTCTCTCCCGGCAAGATGCGTCATCGGCTCGCTATGCCTTCAATCCAGATTCCACCCAGCTTCCGCGCTGCGCTTGTGCAGCAGGGTCCCTGTGAACAGGAGTTGAAGGCGCTCCCCGCCGCCGCTGAAGGGCCGTACAAGAGACAGCACGGTGCGGTCTCAAACACGAAAAGGAGAAGGTTATGGCTTACAACATCGGATTTTTTAAAACCACTGATAACGGCTTCACGGGCAAGATTGAAACGCTCGCAGTCAAGGCCCAGGCCGAATTCCACCGGCTACTGGACCGCACGAACGAAAACGCGCCCGCATTCGAAATCTTCTCTGGCGACCTCAGAATCGGAGCCGCATGGGAACGCCAGGGCAATAAGGGCAAATACCTTTCGGTGAGCTTTGAAGATCCCAGCTTCGCACCCGGTTATTACAACCTCTACAAGAGCGGCATCGAGCATGGGTACACGCTCACATTCGAGCGCCCTCGCGCCAAACGTGAGGCCCACAAACAGGCCGCATAAACAATCCGGGCGACCCGCAAGGGTCGCCCATCCTCTCCCTCTCAAATTGAAAGGTCAATCCCATGGCTCCCTGCAATTACGTTCCCTTGGAATTCAACGGCTCTGACGCTCCTGCCCTCTATCTTGATGAACTCTTCGACCTCGACGTGCTTTGCACCGAAGAGGGCATCCTCATCAACACGCCAACGGAGTAAAGCCCATGTCATTCCTCCACAACAAGCTGATCAACGGCGACTGCACGCGCGTGATGACCATGCTGGCTACCGAAAGCATCGACTTCATCCTTACCGATCCACCATACCTTGTGCGCTACCGTTCGCGTGACGGCCGCTCAGTCCCGAATGACGACAACGACGCATGGCTCAAGCCAGCCTTTGCCGAGATGTATCGGGTACTGAAGAGGGATTCTTTCGCGGTTTCCTTCTACGGGTGGCCGGCCGCAGACAAGTTCCTCGCCGCCTACCGTGAAGCGGGCTTCCGACCTGTAGGCCACCTCACGTTTCCCAAAGGCTACGCATCATACAGAGGATATTTACGCAGCGAGCATGAGAATGCCCACCTGCTGGTGAAGGGCAATCCGTGGCGATGCGACGGCACCATCGCGGATGTGTTGCCGTGGAAATACACGGGCAATCGACTGCATCCGACCCAAAAGCCCCTTGAGGCGCTTGAACCGCTGGTGGCGCAGTTCTGCCCGCCGGATGGCATCGTCCTTGACCCGTTCGCAGGCTCGGGGTCCACGCTCGAAGCGGCGCAGCGATTGGGTAGGAAGTGGATTGGCGTTGAATTGTCTGCGGAGTATCACGCAATCGCCAATCGACGGCTTAACAAATCGCTTGTCCCCGCCAATGGCGGTGCTCAGTTTCACAGGCTTCATAACGAAGCGGCCGCGCCTCGGGCATCCCAGGGGCATGGAGAAGGGCAATGGCAAAACGTCCAATGACGAATATCGAGAAAGTCACGCACATCATGAGCTACAGCAACTACGGTGCGCTCGCTCAAATGTTCGTGATGGAGGCTCTGCACAAATGGAGCGGCATCGTCAGCAAAGCTTCACCAAAACAGATCGGTATCGGCTTCGTCAGTGGCGAGGCATGGATTGGCGTTGCCAAGGAAATTCAGAAGGGGCTCAACACCGAGATGACCATTGAGGATCGCGAACTGGACGAGGAAGACTTGGTCTGAATTCTCCGCAGAGCCGTCTGGCAACAGGCGGCTCGACGAAGCATTCAGCTTCCCCGTGCGCCTCGGCGGTTTAACTCAGGGGCGGAGCACGATGATGACGATAACCATGAAAGAAAGGCTGGACCATGCACGCACTGCCCTTACTGCTTACTTCGAAGCCAAAGGCGAGCCACGGCCTGACGGGCCTTGGGATTACGAGGACACCGATGCGAGCGATCTGATTGCAGACCTGTTGCATCTGCAAAAGCGGCTTGGCTTACGCGACACGGAAAGGACACTGCAGACCGCCATGATGCACTTCGAGGCGGAGGAAGAAGAGGCGCCGCATTATCCGTGTGCGCTGTGCGACGAGGTAGAGGTTTCTCCCCCAAGGTTCGACGGAGATACACAGATTCCCGATATGGAGCCATCCTGCTCTTCGCGCTGCCGGATGGATCGCGACCTTGCAATCGGAGGCGCAGCATGAGCCAGTCTCCCAAAATCATCACCGTCACGATCGAGGGCGGAATAGTGCAGGATGTCACCGGCATCCCAGCGGGATATGAGCTGCATGTCGAAGACCATGATGAGGGCGATGAATCGCACCCCGCATGGAATGCTGACAAGAAGTGTTTTGTAACGATTTATGAAGGATATGCCAATGGTTAACACAAATTGCCTTGAGGGCATTAACTGCCCGGATTGCGGAAACGAGAGAGCTTTCTATATCCAGTCCACTGCCGTCATGCATGTTACCGATGATGGCGCGGAATGCCGCAGCGATATTGAATGGGACGATGACAGCCACACGCAGTGTCCCGTATGCGAGCGAAGCGGAAAGCTTGCGGAATTCAGGATAAGGCTGCATCCGTACACAGTAAGCAGCAGCCACGGCGAACTCACTATTGATGCCGATGGCCGCGTCACCGAATGCCGGATCGACAATGACGACTTAGACGGCGGTCAACACCTCAAAGCGATAGCGCGCTTCGACCTTCGGGAGTGGCGCGCACATTGGGGTAATTCCGAAATTAACAGAATCGACATCCTCGACCTTGGGTATTGGTACATCGAGCCCGAGAGCGGTGAATCGCTCTATGAACCGCCTGATGCACAGTGGCGCACAGAGATTGCCGAGATCCTACTGCAACGGAAACAGACGGCTGATGAGGGAGAAGCAGCATGAACCACCCTCCCCGCTCAGGCATTCACCACCTCCCGCGCGGCTCCTCCTTCGGCTTCCAGCGCCGTAAGCCATGCCGGTTTCTTGCCCTTCCCGTTCCAGTTCAGCGCCTTATTCGTAGGATGCTGGTATTGGTGGCCGGTATGGTAGGCGCGCTTCTTCGGCGCTCTGCCCTTACCTTTCCCATTCAGGTCTTTTAGCTTAAGCCCGGCAATGGCGAGCACGGCTTCTGCTTTCTTCAGCGCCTCAGCTTGGAGAGCGCGCGCTTCATCCATAGCCTTAGCCTTGCGCTCCTCATCCCGACGCTGCTTCAGCGCCTGAGAATAGGCTTCAACCTCGCCCAGTTCGCTATCGGTTAGGGCGTCCAGTAGATCGAGCTTTATCATCTTCCTCTCCTTTGATTTCTTTCAGGATTTCGTCAAACTCCGGGTAGGCTCTCACCGCTGAGATAATCGGCTGATTTTCCTCGTTCGATTGCCCCAGCAGTTTCTGTTGCACGGTCGGCAGTTCGCGAATGCTGTTGAGCTGCCCCTCGCGGATCTCGATCACTAGCACGCCGAGGTTATGCCCCTCGATTTCCAGAGCGCGCGGCCCGAACAGGAGAATGAGCTTTTCCGTGTCGCTGTTGTCGAGCCAGCGATACCCGGAATAGTGCGCCCAGGCGAATCCCTCCGCCCGTCTGCCGTCCAACCATTCGACATGCAGGTTGAAGGCTTGCGCTGTATGCTGGCGCTCGCTGGTGAAGGCTCTCGGTTCTTCCCCGAATCCTTCGCCGGGACGGATGATTTGCTTCAGGAACCTGCTTTGGGTATCAGGCATAGCTGACTGTCTCCCTGCCCTTCCATTGCTGCGCTATGGCGGCTGCCCTTTGCGAAAGGAAGCGGCTGACTCGATTTTGAGAGAGCGACTGATAAAAGCGGTGATGCCACGAGCTGCGAAGCTTCGTATGCGTCAGCTCGACAGCGGAGAGTCGCTCTGCAGTGCGGGTGAATGTGTCCCGAATCTCCTGCTTGTCCTCCACATACATTTTTGCCAATTCCCGCCCGCGTGAAAGGCTCACATACCATTGCTTAAGGTTGGTGGCAGCTAAAGACATCTTGCCTACTGCCACGAAAACCCGGTCAACGGTTTTGCCCTGACTCGCATAGCTCGTATCGACATAACCGAGCGTCATATGCGCCCAGTTCTTCGGCAGGAGCTTGCCCTTTTCGATTCGGATATCGCCTTCCTTGGTGAAGCCCTCGACCGTGAAAATGTCGCCGTTATTCAGGGATGTGCCTTTCTCCTGTCCATCGAGCTTCGGCTCACCGTTCTTGGTGATGCGGATGCGGTCGCCCTTTGCTATGCCAATCTTCTGCGGGATGAAGGCGTTTATGCGGTCAGAGTTCTCCATTGACAGAATTCCTTGCGTACCGTCCTGCCGGAGGACTTTAAGCGCCCCATCGTCTCTTCCCAGCACTACAACGGCCTCGCCCTTATTAAAGCCTCCTATGGTCTCCCTGACGCCGTTTCTGCGTCGTCTCATTCCCGCAATTGCCTCGTTGAATTCCACCACCATCCCCGGATCATAATTACGCGCATCGCCCTTTTGTGCGTTACTCCATCCGGTTGAACGCCAAGACGTAAACTGCTTCTCTTTCCCGAGCGCTCCACGTTCTTTCAACGTAGTTCGCAATTCAGCGGTGAGCCTGTCTCCTTCAGCGTGAGTCGGCGCGATAATGAGGGCGGATTTTCGGTCCTCTGTTGCCTTGAGATAATCCTTCACCAGCATCGCGTGACGCTCCGGTCCCGAGGCTTCAATCACACAGCCCATTTTGTCCAGAACATCGAAGCCATTTTGCGCGTCCCTGCCCGTGCCTTTGGATATCTGTTCGACGGCCTTTTTATATCCTGCCTCCGTCTGCCTGCGCACTTGCGTGAGGCGCGCGAGCTTTACGCCCGCTTCTTTTTCGAGAAGACGAAATGCATCACCGGCCTCGACACTCGAATGCTGGGTATAGTCACCGGAGAGAATTACGCGGTTGCCGTTTTTCCTGGCGATATCCATGAGCTTGCGCATGTCCTTACTGGATACCTGACCGGCTTCGTCAATCCAGAGAATCTGCCCCTTGGTCTTCTCCTGGACCTTGGGATTTTTCAGCAGCATGGCGAGCGTTTGCGCGTCCTGAAATCCTTCCTTAGCAAGCACTTTTCGGGAAGCCTGAGACGACGGCGCAAAGGCGAATACCCGCCGTCCAGATTCGCCCTCGATGACGTCACGGGTGGTGCGCATCATCGTGGTCTTTCCCGTACCGGCCTTTCCGACCACGCCGGTCACGGTATCCCGGCTTTTGAGGACGTGGAGGGCGGCGTTGCGCTGTTCGTCTGAAAGTCCCGACAATGATGCAAACGGGTCGGGTTTGTTTCCATCCGAACGCGAGATGGATACAAACGGCTTCTGCTTCCTCTGCCCGTCCTTGGCAAATTGCAGGAAGGCCAGCTCGTGCTTCAGCATCGTTTTGGTGGTGGTCATCAGCTGCCCCCCGCGTGTTTCCGCAATCACTTCGGGGTGCTGTGCTATATCGGCAACATCTTCAGGCAACACCGAGCCCACTCCGTACTTCAGCGCTTCGGCTTTAAGACGTTTCTCTGAAACAGTGGAGGCATTCTGAAACGAATGCTCAAGGGCATATTCCTTTGCTTCCTCAGCCGTGTAAACCCGGTCACCTTTAGCACGCCCATGAATCGCATCAGCTAAAGCAGAGCGCTCATCATCCGAGAGCCGGGAATCCCATTCAGCACGCAGTTCCGATTTTGCCTGCCCGGTATTTTTATGCTCGCGGTCGTAATAGCCGATGGAGTGCTTACCGTCAGCGTCAGCAATTCCTTTTTCTGCGGCTTTTGCCTCAATCTGATTGCGGCGATTCGAGTTTTTATCGATCAGTGATTTAGGAGTACCGGCAACCTCGAAACTGTATCTTGAATTCTTCTCAGTCGCGATTCCGAGCATGTTCAATTTGTAGGCAAGGCGAGCATCAAATGCCGCCTCGAAATAAGTGGCGTCTCGCTTCAGGTCTCCGAATTGCCCGGCCTTCCATCGCTTCTCTACACCGTCATGCGTCAGGTTGAATGCATATACGTGACTATGCAGGTGCGGGTCAGGAATTCCACCCACGGGGCGCGCGGTGAAATGGACGAATTCGGCGTAGACCATGTTTCCCGTTTCACGGTCATGGTCATCGCCGCCTTTCCGTACACGGGTTTTCATTTCCTTTTCGACTTCGCGCATTGTTTCGCTGACGGATTCCCGAAAGGCTTTCAGAATGCGTTCGTCACCTGAGAGCTCATACAAAACCGAAACTGACTTCGGTGCCGAGAATGTGAAGTCGAAACCGACCCGGCGATTGTCCTTATCCCGAGGCGACATCTGTTCCCCGGTCGATGGATTCCGGTTATCGCATAGAGCGAAATACGCCTCTTGAGAAACGGACCCGGAGAGGCCAAGCATCTGCGATCCTTTGCCTCCCCAGGCACCTGCCAGCTCCTGCCCCTCGTGGTAGTAGCCGGTATCGTCGCGCGTCAGGCTCTGCGTGAAGTATTCCTTCGCTCCCTTGGCGCTCGTGCTGGGTGTAATCCGTAGCATTATCAGTGCTCGATTCGCCTTCCGGTTTCTCTCACATAAGTTGAATTCCTGCAGCACTGGAAACTACCCACGGCAACATCGAACTCGCTGAGGGGAGAAGCAAGGTGAAGTAAGCTAGCATGCGTCTCCCCTAAGCAGTGCTTAGGCCGCATTCAGAATGGAATATCGACACTCCTGATACGAGGAGGTGCCTTATGCACTTTTACGGACGCCTTAATTACGAGAGGACGGCATTCAGGCTCTCTGCCGGTAGTGTTGCGCTCTTTCGCCATCGCATGATCCTGCTCCCACTCCGCGAGCAGTTTCTGCGTCTGTGGGCTGTAATTCTCGATGTCTTTTCCGGAGCGAAACTTCTGCAATAACCTTTCTGCATGTCTCATGGCTCAACGCTCCATTCCGCCGCGCGTATGCGCGTGCCCTTTATGAGCATCCGTGGGGCTCATCGGGGCCTGCGTCTTCTCCACGCTGCTTTGGTTATGGCGTAGGGCTTCTTTGCCTCCGGCCTGGTCGGACGGGGCGGCGGCTTCCTGCGTGCGATGCTGCGTTGCTTTTTCGATTAATGCGGCGGCGGGGCGACCCGCTTCAGTCGCTTGAGCTTTGATGTTGTCGGGGAGATTTTGAATGCTTGGAGATTCATGGGGTGTCATCGGCTTAACCTCGAATTCGAGGTTAAGGCCACGGACTATCTATTTAATATGCACTACACGTAAGCTTACGCGTTATCTCCATCTTCAATATTCAGTGTCGGCGCCAACAGAGAAATCTCGGGAATCCTTCACCATCAAGACCGCCTGGCAACAGCGTTATTGAAAATAGTATTTCGAACGAATCCGGCAGTTCTCTGTCCATCGGCCACCTCATCTTACTAAGAAGCTCACTGGCATCCTTTTCGTTGGTCATCACCTCCATAATTCTAGCTATTATTTTTGCGTTGAGATCGCAGGAAATGATCGTTACATGTCCGTATCCGCTCGGGTTGCGAAGACGGGCAACGATGCCAAAAACCGAATCTCTACCTGCTGCTGGCCCGACAATCCCTTCAGGCGAAATTGGCAAATCTTTAAGCGCTGCGCGCTCCTCGTCATTGATATCAATGATTCGTATTGTGCCTTTGGCAGTATCGATTATCCGATATGAAAGATGCGATCCTTCCGCAGAACTTAAGAATCGTTTTATAAAATGATTCCCTCCCGGCCTCCCTACGAGAATCGGTGAGCGCCGGAATATCTCCTTATCCTGGATATCACGGCATGTAACGCGACGAATCAGGAATCCCGTTTGCGCATGCACCCACCGCATCAACATGTCATAAGCTTCCACGTCGCCGGCAGACAGATAGTGATTCGGTAATGCTTCCAGACTTTCGTAATCACGGCGCGGCGCAAGCATCTTGAGATCCTCCGGCCCCTCTTTAGTCTTATCGCCCACACTCACGCCGTAATAGCGAAGGACCGCATTCTGCGCCGGATCGAAAAAGAACAATCTCCAACCCGTCACAAAGATCATGTCTTCTGGTGAATCGAGATGAACTTTCCACAGGAGCCTGGTTGCACTGAGTCCTTTAGCAACCGACTGGAATTTCAGCCTATATCCGCCAGCGTCAGTAGCCTTAGGAATTTCACATTTGAGGCGTTCGTCCTTTGCCCAATCGTTGTACTTTTCCAGTGCTTGTTTGATTTCAGCGATTGCAACCCGCGTTCTTGCCGGTTCGTCGTTTGATGAGCCTTCAAAAAACTCCACCTCAATGTCCTTTGCGGACATCAGTCTGCTCTTTTGGTGATAAAGGAAACGAAGCAGGTCACTCCGATCCACGGCTCTATTAAAAAACCTGCTTACAAGCATGCGTTCTATCAGTGCGGCCTGCTCTGCGTCATCGCCCATAAGCTTACGAATGCCATCCTCGAAGTGAATTAGCTTACGAAATCGAATTAGATCATACGGATAGAGTCCCTGCCTACGTAAAGACTTTCGACTTTGGCCTTCTTTTCAGGTGTCATCAAGCCACTATGAAGACGACGGCGTCATTACTCACCTTCGCTGCTTTGCTGACCGTTACGGGACACGCCCAGCAGCCGCCGCAACCCCAAACCCCGCAGGGACAGGTGCAATCCGAACCCTGCGTCACAACGTCCGGTACCCCTAACCCTTCGGGCAAGACAGCAACGATTAAGGTCCCCGGCGGCAAGTGGCGGGAGATCCTCGACAGGAAACTTCACAAGATTGAAGACCAGACCGGCGTTTCAATGTCGGATGTTGCGACCGACATTGCGCAGGCAGCAACCGCCAAGCCCGCTCCCTGCCCCCCACAGGCGGCTGCACAAAAGGTCGCTCAAGCAATCGTGGCACCAGTGCTAAAGCTGCCTGTGGATGTAACGGCGGTACTCCACTGTAATCCTATGTCCCCGTCCGCGAGTGGTCGCCCGACCACTCTCACTCTTCCAGACCCACACGAGTTTGCGCCGCCAAAGCCGACTGACTTCTTGGTAGACAGTGTCATTCCAGATCTGGCGGCCAAAACGCCATGCTACCTCGTCAAGGTCGATCCAAAAACGAACAAATCTTTCCTTGCGCAATGACCTGCCAGGCGCGCGAGCCTTTGGGCCTGCGCGCCGCGCATTAAGGAGATCATGAAATGCCCAAGTTGGACAACATTCTTGATTGCCCGGTGCTTTCACTGTCAGACAGCGACACTCTGTGCCTCCGGGACATGGTCGAGGGAACGCTCATCACGGGCGCTCCTGGCTCCGGGAAAAGCAGTTGCAGCGGTAGGCAAATTGCGCACGGTTTGCTGAAGACACCCGGTATGGGGGGGCTGGTGCTTACCGCCAAAGCCGAGGAGACACAGACGTGGATTCGCTATGCCAGGGAATGCGGTCGGGAGAAAGATCTCATCGTCTTTAATTCCGAAAACGGCTGCTTTGATTTCCTGCATTACGAATGGACGCGACCGGGCCGCGGAGCCGGCGATTTAGAGAGCGTCATCGACTTCTTTTCCACGCTCGTTTCCATCGGAAAAAAGGAAGTCGGCCATGGTCACGATCCCTTCTGGGAACGCGGCAACGAGCAGCTGATGCGCAATGTCATCAAGCTCCTCGATCTCGCGGGCGAACGTATCTCCATCGCAAGTATCGACCGCATGATTAAATCCCTGCCCACCAGGCCAAATGAATATGAAGAGGAGCAGTGGCAGAAGGACTCCTATTGCGCGCAGGTTCTTTCCTCCATCCGCGAACGTCAGGAGACATTGACACCGGGCGAATGGGCTGATCTCGACATCGCCACTCAATACGCGCTTAAGAAATGGAGCGCGTTTGACGAGCGCCCCAGAAGTTCTCTGGAAATGACCTGGTCCGGCATGGCGGACAAGTTTTTATTCAACCCGTTCAATCGTTTGTTCTGCAGTGGGGAATGCTCATTTTCCCCGGAGATGACGACGCATGAAGGGCGCATCATCATCTGCGATTTTCCGCTGCTTGAATACGGCCATGAGACTGGCCGCTTAATCAACTGCGCCCTGAAGCTCATATTTCAGCGCGCATGGCTCCGGCGCAAGCTTTCCGAGTCCACCAACCCCGTCTTTCTCTGGGCTGACGAAGCGCAGTATTTCATCACCCGCAGGGATAACTTCTTCCAGCAGACCTGCCGTGGAAGCCGCGTTGCCGTCGTGTATCTGACACAGAACATACCCAATTTCTCGGAGGAGCTGGGCGAGGATCAGCCCGGCAGTAAGACCAAGAGCTTCCTTGGCAATCTCGGTATCAAAATCTTCCACCAGCAAAACGATATTGTCACGGCGGAATACGCCTCCGAACAGATCGGAAAACAGTATCGCTATCTCGACAATTTCAATGCCGGCGGGAATGCGCAGCACCAGCACTCAAGCTTTGGCGCCAGCCGCCAGTTAGCCCCCATCGTGGACAGCATCGAATTCACCCGGCTCCAAAAACCAGACACACGCAATCCCTACGCCCAGGCGATCGTCTACCGGGGCAAGCCCTTCAACGCCTCAAAAACAGCGCAGAATCCCGAGGGAAATAACTATCTCCCGGTGTTCTTTTCGCGCAACGAGGAGTGACTTATGCAGCAACAGCAACCGCCCCACGGTCCCCTGGATCTCGAACAGATGCAGAACTACGGCATGAACCTCGTCGAATTGTTCTGTGCCATATTTTGCATGCCGATCGAACTGATACTCCGGCCAAAGTTCGGAAGCAGGTATTTTTCGCCGCCTGTCTGGTTTCTTTCCTCCGTGGTCATTCTGATTCAGGTGGCGGTGGCCGACACGCTTGCCGCATTCAGCATGCCGTTAATCTTCATGGCCGCCCGTGTGCATCGTCCCGAAGCGCTTTTCGGCATGGGGTCACTGGCGAAGCTGTTCTTTGTGCTGGCGTTTATTCACGGCTTCAGAATCTACCGGAGAATGTTCAAGCCGGAGCTGGAGGACCACAGCCGCTACGAGGGTCCTCCGGTCTTTCTCATCCAGCTGATTCCGGGGAGTAAAAACTTCTGGCTGACAAGGGTGGTGATTGAGCCTGCCATCGTGCTCATCATAGCCACCGTCCTGCAGGGCATGTTTCTCTTCCAGCCCGGCCTCGCCCATTATCTCCAGTTCGCCGCCATCTGCCTGTCGATGAAATCGTTCATCGACTGGTATAAGTCCTTCCAGTTTTTGAGGGACATACTCGACGCCCGGCACGCAGGCCCCATCATCGCCAGCTTCGTTGAGAACGCGGCCAGCCAGGAAGACCTGAATTCGCTCCATCTTGCCAACCTGCCTAAAGACTTGAGTCCCGAAATGCGCCGCTACGCAGCGGTGCATATCGCCCGGATCATTTCCCCCGGAACCACCATTCCCGAACCCCAAGGAGACTCCCATGCCAATCAGTGACAAGCAGCGCAAACTTATCTGGGCAGGCGCCGCCCTTATCGGCATCTTCTACGTTGCCCCGTGGGCGATTCACAATGCCCGTATCGCTTCCAGCCAGCCGGTGGCGGAGGCCAAACCATCACCGGTCCAATATGCTCCGGTCGCTCCTAAGCCGGTCCAGACCCCGGAAGAAGTTCTCAACACCCAAGTCGCAAGGATGGCCGGAGACTGGCAGGGTAGCGGCGTGCTGGACGGCGGTCCATGCAGGCTGTCCCTTCAAATCCGTCCCGATCCCTTGAAGCCGGCCGCTTACACCGGCTATGCGACGACCGCCTGCAATCCGACCTTCATGACGCTGGGGCAGGATAAGCAGAAGGCCATGCAAACCATACTCAAGGGTGCCACCCCAACCTCCGACATCATGAGCGGCGAAGCGAGCAAGGGCAACCTGGTCTTTCACATCGTTACCGCCATCGGAACGCCGCTGGATGGCTGTCCATGGACCGGTCTCACCGTTTCGCCCTTCGGTGGACAGGTAGCTGTGGTGTGGACCGCCGGAACCTGTGCGGGCGGCCAGATGGTCCTAAACCGGGTCAACAACGTGCAGTGACGGAGAGCCTATGAATCCCGAGCCTTTTGTCTCAGCTGACGTTGCGGCGGACTTCCTCGGAGTCAACCGCCGCTTTCTTCTCTCCATGGCCCGCGACGGCGTCTCCGGCGCTTATCCGCTTGGCACCGGCAGCCTTCGCAAGCGCTGGGTCTTCCGGTTGTCGGAGCTTTCCTCCGGCATCGATCCGCGGGCGACGCCTCCGAAACGCCCTCCGCAGCCAGAACCGCGCTATGATCGATCCATTCGGCGTTCCTCACTGAAATGAGGCCATATATGCCATATCAGCGAGGATCACTCAAAGCTGTGCCCCGCAAGGGCGGAGATACGTGGGTGTTGCGTTACCGGGTGAATACGGCGGAAGGCAAACGGGTAGAGCACGGTATATCCGTCGGCCTTCTGCGCGACTTTCCCACCGAGAAATCGGCGTGGAAGGAAGTGGACAGGCTCGGTCTGCTGGTCCGCATCAACGGGGACGAGGCATTCCCAGGACGCATCCGGTTCGACGCTCTTGCGGAGTTTTACCTGAAGGCCGATTACGGCGAGGATGCCATCCGCCCGAAGTCGGTCAACACCATCCCTATCGTGGAGCATTACGTCAGGGATTACCTCATGGCCCGCTGGGGCAATGAGCTGGCAGGCGACATGAAGCCGCTCGACATTCAAAAGTGGTTCAAGTCGCTCCACATCCAACAAGGACTCGCCTGGCCGACCATATCGAAGCTACGGGGCATCATGAACCGGATTTTCGTCGTGGGGCTCCTGCACGAGAAAGTGGATAAGAACCCCGTCGAGCTGGTCGAGACGCGGTCGAAGTCCACCTACAAGGCCATCGTCATCACTCCAAAGCAGACGCTGGATATCCTGAATCAGCTCACGAACCCTCTGCATTTCACGCTGGTATTGACCTGCGCGGCGACGGCACTTCGCTCCAGTGAAATTCTCTCGCTCCGCTGGTCTGACGTGTTGTGGGAGGAAGGGCAGATCAGGATTTCAAAGCGCTGGGCCAAGGGAGAGGACGGCGACACCAAAACTGAAAGCTCAAACGGCCATGTACCGATGCATCCGGTGCTGGCAGGGCACCTGAAGGACTGGCACACCATCACGCCTCACGGCGGAGATACGGACTTCGTATTTCCGTCACTCCGGACGTTTGGGAAAGTGCCGCTCTCTTCATCCATCTTCGTCCAGGACCATCTGCGGCCTGCGGCGATATCGTCAGGCGTCATGCTCGCGAAAGGACAAAGGTTCGGCTTGCACAACTTGAGACACAGCCTTTCAACGTGGCTGGTCAACCAGGGGCGGGTCGCACCGAAGACCGTTCAAGGCATGTTGCGGCATAGCGATATCCGCACCACGCTCAATCTCTATACGCAGGATGACCGGGACGAGAAGCAGGCAGCGCAAGGGGCTTTCTTAAGCGCCGTAGGGCTGGGAAGCCGCGTAGTGCAGTAGTTTTGTGGGCTGGATTGTGGGTTGGTATTGTCACTGCCATCATCCCTTAAGTGCTTTAGAATGATGGCGGGGACGACGGGGCTCGAACCCGCGACCTCTGCCGTGACAGGGCAGCGCTCTAACCAACTGAGCTACGTCCCCACGAATGTTTTCTATGACCTCCGCTAAAACCCTGTGGGATGTGGGCTTTGCAGGTTTTGCATGGAGCGCATCTTTTGCCGGGGTCGCTTGCGATAGCGGCGATTTCTTTCCAAACCGCCCATAAACCGCCAGTAAGAATCTCGCTCTGCAACGGTTTTATCTTAACATGGCGGTCCGGGGCAGGGCGAGCCGCTCTCCTTGACCCGTCAGGTCATGCGAGGTTAACTGTTGGCCCCGTCGCTGCAAGTCGCTAGAATGGGGCCTAGCGAAAGGAACGAGCCATGAATGCCGATCTGCCTTAGAAGCTTGAAGCCGCCCTGAAGGTCCAGGCAAATGCGCATGGCGTTTCTCCCGAGGGGTACGTGTGTGAAGTCCTTGAACGCGACCTCGCGCCGTCGCTCCAAGAGCAATCATCCGGCATTCCCTTCAAAACGGGACGCGGCACATTCGCCAAGTATGGGCAGGCTCCCTCTGCTGAGGAAATCGACGCGAACCGCGTTGATATGTTCAGCAACTTTGGCGAAAGCTTTTGATGATTGCTCGGCGTTGCCGACACCCATACGGCCCTTTGGCATTTGTACGGGGACGCCAGACTATCCGCAGCAGCAGCGAGCTTCATCAGCGAAGCGGCGACGGCAAGGCGCAAGATCGCCATTTCATCCATCACTCTCGCCGAATTGGTCCACTTGGTCGAAAAGAACTGCCTGCCGCTCTCCGCGTATGAAGAGCTAACGCAAGCTCTGGCCGATCCCGAGCATGTTTTCACAGAAGCCGTTTTCACCGCCGCGATTGTCCAGTCAATGCGGCAAGTGTCACGCGCCGAAGTCCCGGACATGCCGGATCGGCACGATTGCGGCGACCGCCGTTTATTTAGATGTTCCGGTTCTCAGCCGTGACAGGCGTATCTTGTCCATCAATCTGCGAACCGTCTGGTAAAGACAAGGCCCGTGCCGGTGCCGCTCAACTCGGGATTTCACGATCCCGGCTATTTCGAATTTGGCAGCGCACTCAATACGATTTGAGCCGCCTGAGCATAGCGGGCCGCGACGCTTCTTTCTTCTTCCCAAACTGTCGAGATTAGCGTCTTTTGCTGCGTGCACAGAGTATCGGAGGGCGGGGGAATCACGATGCGAGCAACCTTGTTCTTAAGTAGGTGTTGCTGGCCTGTCGCTCCGGTGATTTCGCGGTTTATTTGGCGCCCTATTTCACTTCTGAGATAGGCAAAGATGAACTCCGGCGCAATCGACATGTCACGCAGGACGGTGACCTTTCGCATCGCGACGATCGGCGCAGTGCGCATAGGCCTCGACGAGTTCGCGAATCGCGAGGCGATCCGCTGCCTCCTGCGGGGAGATGGTGGTGTGCTTACTCATTGGTGGTCTCCTTCTTCGACCCGAGACGCGCCTGAACCTTTCTCCATCAGACCGGCAGCGCGTTTGCCGATTCTCTTGAGCGCCATTTCGAAGTCACGAAGTTCCTCTGCGCTCAGCTCAGAAAATACTCTTCTCATCTGAGCGGCATGCTTTTGGAAGGCAGCAACAATCAGGTTTTTGCCAGCCGAGGTGAGTGCAACCATCCGAACGCGCCGGTCCTCGGCGCTCTCGACCCGGCTGACCAGGCCTTTTTCAACGAGGCGCTCAACCGCAATACTGATCGACCCCGGAGTCAGATTCACAATTGGGCCGATCGTATTCACAGGCAATGGTCCCTTGTGGAGTAGCACTTCCAGCACCCGAAAATCCGAATTGCCGAGTCCCGTACCTTCAATCCCGGCGGCTGCGTAGCGGGTAAGCGCATGCATCGCTTTGATCATGACGAGCCAGACGTGGTCCGTCTTTTGAGCGCCTTGGGTCATAAATAACCTGAATCTTTCAAAAGAATACGCCGTCTGATGTATTGACGTCAATATAGTCGGCGTCAACAGTAATGATCGTCAACAAAGGAGATCCGTTATGAAAACTGCGTCCACAATCGCCCGATACCTGGCAGGAGTGATCTTCCTGGTCTTCGGCCTCAATGGGTTCCTGCACTTTATTCCGCTACCACCCCCAAGTGGCGTCGCGGGACAGTTCATGGGAGCTCTGTTTGTCTCACATTACCTCACTCTCATCTTCGCGCTTCAGGTGATCGGAGCGGTGCTTCTTCTGGCGAATCGGTACGTGCCCCTGGCACTTGCCATTCTCGCGCCGGTAATCGTCAACATCCTTTCTTTTCACGCTCTGATGGCCCCGAGCGGTCTCCC
>Ga0206794_1057_pt1 | contig 31858 bp, 14 predicted proteins | sample Alteio_BWOrgCont_70_FD_152877 | JGI IMG/M metagenome (GOLD analysis project Ga0206794, IMG submission 152877) | Enriched cells from forest soil in Barre Woods Harvard Forest LTER site, Petersham, Massachusetts, United States -... | ecosystem: Environmental > Terrestrial > Soil > Temperate forest >...
GTCAAGATTTATTTTGACGACATTTGGTAAGAATAACAAGGGAATACAACAAGGGTGAATGCCCGGCGCTGATAGGGTAAAAATTAGTATTGCCGATAAACTATCGAAAAAATAACCAGCATCAGACTCTAAAGCTAATCTCTAACCTCCAATCGCTAATCTCTAATCAACTAATCTCTAATCACTGACCCCTCTCCTTCCACTCCTGGCTGAATGATTTAGGGGAGACGGTTGGCATTTCCCTGAAATGGCCCCAGGTTTTTTTGAAGAATTTGCGCAGCAGGAAGTTTTTTGTTTTGCCGCTGAAAAAATCCATGAACTTACGGCTAAGCATGCCTTTTTTCCAGGCTAACCAGCCCCACTTTTCCCCGCTGGTCACGAGGTGTTCTTTTACCGCATCGCGACGGTTTAGCAGCAGCATTTTATGGATATCTATCTTTACCGGGCAAACCTCGGTGCATTTCCCGCAAAGGCTTGAGGCATAGCTCAGGTGTTTAAACTCTGCCATGCCATTCATGTGCGGGGTAATGATGGAGCCGATAGGGCCACTGTAAGTAGTGTCGTAAGTATGGCCGCCGATGTTTTTATAAACAGGGCAGGCATTTAAACAAGCGCCGCAGCGGATGCAGTACAAGGCCTGGCGCTGGTCCTTTTGGGCAAGTAGATTTGTGCGGCCGTTATCCAGCAGTACCACATACATTTCTTCAGGCCCGTCGGTTTCATCCGGTTTGCGGGGACCGCTTAAAATGGTATTGTAAACCGTCATGTTTTGCCCGGTGCCATGTGTTGCCAGCATGGGCCAAAACAGATCGAGATCATTAATAGTAGGAATCATCTTTTCGATACCCACCACGGCAATATGTATTTTAGGGAACGATGTACTTAAACGCGCGTTGCCCTCATTTTCGCTGATGGCGATGCTGCCTGTTTCGGCAATTAAAAAATTAGCGCCTGTTATGCCCACATCGGCGCGGACGTATTTTTCGCGCAGCAGCTCACGCGCCTTTTGGGTGAGTTGCTCAGGGGTGGCATCAATCGGTGACCCAAAGCGCTCGTTAAATAATTTGGCGATCTCTTCTTTCGAGAGGTGCATGGCCGGCGTAACAATATGATAGGGCTTTTGCCCTAACAATTGAACAATGTATTCCCCGAGGTCGGTTTCTAATGATTCGATGCCGTTATGCTCCAGAAACTCATTCAGCTCGATCTCTTCGGTAACCATCGATTTCGATTTAACAACGGTTTTAGCCCCTGCCTTTTTCAGGATGTTCAGGATCTCGCGGTTAGCTTCTGCAGCATCGTTGGCCCAGATCACTTTACCGCCCCGCCGCACGAAATTGGCTTCAAACTCCGGCAAAAGCTTGTCCAGGTTTTCCATCACCTTCCATTTGATGGCATGGGCCTTTTTCTTGGTATTTTCAAGATTAATGATCTTTGATAAGCCACGATCAACGGCAGCATCATACTTACCAATGTTATAATTGATAATACGCCTGTGCTTCATATCAAAGGCTTTCTCTTCTGAGGCGATCAAGAATTCTTCAGATGTGTTTCCCATTTAGGCGAAATTAGGGATTTTAAGGAAAGATTGGCAAAAACAGCATACAATACTACGACGAACAACGCTGTAATGAGAAATAGAGATACTGACTTTCTATTTAAGGAAATAATGAGCAACCAATTGCAAAACCCCAACACCAACAACCCAAAGTATGGTTTGAATCTTTGCGCTACTAATCCTGTCAATAATATCTATTTTCAAATCCTTTATTTGATTCGTAGCTTCAACTCTAACTTCCTCTTTAATTGATGCCTGAAGCGCAGAAACGACTTCTTCTACTGTTTTGTCATCTCCGGTTTTATCCCTTATTATTTGGTAAAGTTTGATTGCTGAAATTTGGATATCCATAATTTTACCAGTTTTATTTACTATACCTAAATGTACGTATTATTACGAACATTTCCGATATTTATATTTTTTTCTTAACATAACTGTGATGGGTTTCTAAATCATCTAACACTCAACACGCAATTTTATCAACCCTGTTTGCATGCCTTCCCCCCTCAAATGCTGTGCTAAAAAACACTTCAACTATTTTCTTTGCTTCCTCGGGGGAAATATAACGTGCGGGAATACACAAAATATTCGCATTATTATGACTGCGGGCGCGTTCGGCTAATTCTTCATTCCAGCAAATGGCGGCGCGTATGCCCTGGTGTTTATTGGCCGTCATGGCTACACCGTTACCGCTGCCGCAGATAAGGATACCAAAATCAAAATCGCCGTTCTCCACCCCCGAAGCAACCGGGTGCGCAAAATCAGGATAATCAACCGAAGCGGATGAATATGTGCCGAAATCTTTAATTTCGCCTGCACTCAAAGCATCAATGATACCCTGTTTGTAGTCAAACCCTGCATGGTCAGCGCCTATTGCGATCTTTATTCCTTCTTTCATAATTTCAATTTTTCAAACTTAAATATTTTTTAAACCCCATCGGGGTTTAACGTCGGTAGAAAAGCATTCCATTAAAAAATACCGTGCCGTCAGGTACGGAACCAGGCGGAGTTTCGTACCTAACGGCACGCAAAACATTTCTAAATTTTTTTTCTACCGACCTTTTGAGCCTACGGCTCATTTCAAAGATTTTATTTTTCCATAGCTGAATAATGTATTATTTTCAAATAGACACATTTTCAAATCTTCAAATTATCACATCATCAGATCACTATGCATTCATCTCCTCTTCCTTTTTCTTCCTACGCTGCACCACGGCTGATACCGTTATACTAAATTCGTACAATAAATATAAAGGCATGGCAACAACCAGCATAGTCAGCGCATCGGGCGACGGAGTTATTATCGCGGCCAAAACTAAAGTAAGTATAACCGCATAACGGCGGCTTTTACGCATAAATGCAGGGGTGAGTATGCCGAGGCTCGATAATATATAAACGATGATTGGTAACTGAAAAACCAGCCCCGCGAGCAGGGTCAGCATAGTTTCAGAAGAAATAAACGAATCGACCGCGAACATATTTTTAATAGAATCGCTCACGGTATAGCTGGCAAAAAACCTGATGGATAAGGGTGTGATCACATAATAGCCAAAAAGCACGCCCAGCATAAATAGCGACGACGAGTAGAATACAAAACCGCTTGCCGCTTTGCGTTCTTTGTCGTGCAGCGCCGGCCTTATAAATTTCCATATCTCGTACAAAAGATAGGGGACGCCCAAAATAAGGCCGATCATGATGGACGAATTCAGTTGCAGGTTGAACTGCCCGGCCAGGTCCGTGTTTATTAAATCAAATTTAAAACTTTGCACACAAAACCCTTTAGGGTCAAGCGAGAATAAACGGTGAAAAAGATCACCCATATTGCACATCATCCGGTATGTCAAGAAATCAGTGCGCGTGGGGGCCATGATGACACTATGGAAAATATCATCGAAAAAAGCAAAGGCAAATATAGTGATGGTCAGTATGAAGGCGGCAGACCTGATCAGGTGCCAGCGCAGGGCTTCCAAATGTTGAAAAAATGACATTTCAGCCCCCATCCGCTCGCTCGTTTCCTTTACTGATTTGGTGAACCTGCTAAATATGCTCATTATTAAGTATAAATTCCCCGGTACATAAAGCCCGGAATGCTACAAATGTTTAAATTTTATACGTGATTTTATTTATTCCGCGTATTCAAAGGTTTCCATAAACTTGGTTGTGAAATTACCAGCGCGGAAATTTGGGTCCTGCAGTAATTTTAGATGGAAGGGTATAGTTGTTTTTACACCTTCAATAACAAATTCGCTTAGGGCGCGCTCCATCGTTGCTAAGGCTTCATCGCGGGTTTGCGCCACACAAATAACCTTAGCTATCATTGAATCGTAATTGGGCGGTATTACATAACCTGAATACACATGGGTATCGATACGTACCCCATGCCCGCCCGGCGAATGGAAATTGGTGATCTTACCCGGCGAAGGGCGAAAATTATTGAACGGGTCTTCTGCGTTTACGCGGCATTCGATGGCGTGCAGTATCGGTTCGTAATTTTTGCCTGAAATAGGGATGCCTGCTGCCACTTTTATCTGCTCCTTAATAAGGTCGAAATTGATCACCTCTTCCGTTACCGGGTGTTCTACTTGTATGCGGGTGTTCATCTCCATAAAATAAAAATTCCGGTTCTTGTCGACCAAAAATTCCACCGTTCCGGCGCCTTCGTATTTTACTGCTTTTGCCCCTTTTATAGCGGCTTCGCCCATTTTTTTTCGCAGCTTTTCAGTCATAAAAGGCGAGGGAGATTCTTCCACTAATTTCTGGTGCCGGCGTTGAATGGAACAATCGCGTTCAGAAAGGTGGCATACTTTGCCATACTGATCGCCAACCACCTGTATTTCAATGTGGCGGGGATCTTCAACATATTTCTCCAGGTACATGCCGTCATTGCCAAAGGCCGCGCTTGATTCAGCACGTGCCGAATCCCATGCATTCTCAAATTCCTCATCCTTCCACACAATGCGCATCCCCCGGCCCCCACCCCCGGCGGTAGCTTTCAGAATGACAGGATAACCTATTTTTTTTGCGATCTCAATACCCTGCTTTACCGTTTGCAGCAAACCTTCGGACCCGGGAATAGTAGGTACGCCGGCCTTTTTCATGGTTTCCTTAGCCGAAGCCTTGTCCCCCATCGAATTGATCTGCGCGGCGGTCGCCCCTATAAATTTTATACCGTATTCGGCGCAAATGGCCGAGAATTTTGCATTTTCCGATAAAAAGCCGTATCCGGGATGGATGGCATCCGCATTGGTCAGTTCGGCTGCCGATATAATATTCGGAATATTCAGGTACGAATCGCGGCTCGGGGGAGGGCCGATACAAACAGCCTCGTCAGCAAAACGCACGTGCAGGCTGTCCCGGTCGGCGGTTGAGTATACAGCTACGGTTTTAATACCCATTTCCTTACAGGTGCGTATAATTCGCAGGGCAATTTCACCACGGTTAGCTATTAATATTTTTTTAAACATAGTCTCTAATGTGCAAATGTGCGGATGTGCAAATGTGCGGATGATTTTTGAATGTGCAAATCATCTGCACATCTATCATTTGCACATTTGCACATCTTACATAGGTTCTACCAAAAACAGGGGCTGGTCGTACTCAACCGGCGAGGCATTATCAACCAGTATTTTTACAATACGGCCCGAAATTTCAGATTCAATTTCATTGAAAAGTTTCATGGCCTCGATAATACAAAGCACGGTACCTGGTTCTATCTCATCGCCAACGTTGGCAAAAAGCGGCTTATCAGGACTTGCCGATCTGTAAAAAGTACCGATCATCGGTGATTTTATGATCACGTACTTCGACGTATCCGCAACAGGTTCGGCAGCAGTTGCCGGTGCAGCAGCTGGTGCGGCTACGGCAGCAACAGGTTGCGCGGAAGGGATAGTAGCGTTAACTATAGTAGGAACCTGGTTGGTCTTTATAGTGATCTTAAAATCTTCCTGCTCTATTGAAACTTCGTTTACTCCTGATTTGGAAACAAAGCGTATAAGATCCTGTATTTGTTTAATATCCATGCCCGGTGGTTAATTGGTTTTGATAAAGTTACTGTATTAATATGCAGATGTGCAAATTTCAAATATGCAAATATGTTAGTTAATTAAGATTATGATTAGCTATCAGCAAATAAACAAAACTTATATGATAATGTTCGAATTAAAGATGTGCAGATGTGCAAATTATTGATGTGCGGATGTGTGGATGTGCAAATGTGCAAATTTCAAATGTGCAGATGAATGATGTGCAGATGTGCGAATTTCCAATGTGCGGATGAAAGAATTTATTTTTCATCTGCACATCCACGTATCTGCACATTCGCCCATCTCCATATTCGCACATCTGCACATCCACGTATCCGCACATCCACGCATCTGCATATCCGCACATCAATAGGCCCATTTCAAATAAATGGATCCCCAGGTAAAGCCTCCGCCAAAAGCGGCCAGTATCAAATTATCGCCTTTTTTAAATTTATCTTCCCACTCCCACAAACACAGGGGTATCGTTCCGTTGGTGGTATTGCCGTAACGCTCAATATTTATAATAACCTTATCGGCGCTGACACCGGTACGGCTTGCTGTTGCATCAATGATACGTTTATTGGCCTGGTGCGGTACCAGCCATGCAATATCTTCAGCTTTCAGGTTATTACGCTCCATTACCTCGGCAGCAACATCGGCCATATTGGTTACGGCAAATTTAAATACTGCCTGGCCCTCCTGGTAGGCAAAATGTTCGCGGGCATCTATTGTTTCGTGCGTTGCCGGTTTTACCGAGCCGCCTGCTTTCTGGTGCAGGTAGGCTACGCCAGAGCCGTCGCTTCTTAAGATCGAATCAATCACACCGTTGCCTTCGGTATTTGGTTCAAGTAAAACAGCGCCGCAGCCATCGCCGAAAATAATGCAGGTGGCGCGGTCCTTATAATTTGTTATGGCCGACATTTTATCGCCGCCAACCACCAATACTTTTTTATGCTTTCCGCTTTCAATAAACTGCGATCCGGTAGCCAGGCCAAATAGGAACCCGGAGCATGCGGCCGACAGGTCGTACCCCCAGGCATTTTTGGCGCCAATTTTATCAGCTAATATATTTGCTGTGGCCGGGAATACAAAATCAGGGGTGGTTGTACAAAAAATGATCAGGTCGATTTCATCCGCACCGATGCCGCGTTTTTTCAGCAAAGCCTCAACAGCCGGAACTGCCATATCTGATGTGCCAAGCCCCTCCCCTTTTAATATGCGGCGCTCTTTTATACCGGTACGACTGGTGATCCATTCGTCATTGGTTTCTACCATTGTTTCCAGCTCGTGGTTGGTTAGTATGTAATCGGGTACATAACCATGTACGGCGGTAATGGCAGCGTGAATTTTACTCATTTTATTTTCTTTATTGAAAGGCGAGCCTTATTTTATCGACAAGGGCGCTTTCGACCATATTTTTTGATAAAAGCACCATGTTTTTGATAGCCTCGGGGGTTGAAATACCGTGGCCTACAACAACGGGCGCGTTTACGCCCAATATCGGGCTGCCCCCATACTGCTCGTAGTTAAACGCATTATAAAAATTATCATTAATGCCCTTTTCGTGGGCAACCTCGTAAAACGACTCGGCAAGCTTCAAAACAACATTGCCTGTAAAACCGTCGCATACCAAAACGTCCGCGACATCGTAAAACATGCCACGACCTTCGACATTACCAACAAAATTGAACATTTTGGTTGCCTTCATCAGCGGATAGGCCGCCTGGCAAAGTACATTGCCCTTCCCCTCTTCTTCCCCGATATTTACCAGGGCAACACGCGGGTTTTCAACATTATAAACGTACCGGGCAAATAAACTGCCAAGTGCGCCAAACTGCGGTAAAAATTCGGGTTTGCAATCGGCATTGGCGCCCACATCAACCAAAACGCCAAGCTTGCCGCTTAGCTGGGGCATGATACTGGTTATAGCCGGGCGTAAAACGCCGGGGATGGTTTTTACGCTTAAAACGGCCCCAACCAGCATAGCGCCGCTGTTACCAGCGGACGAAAATGCATCAATTTCGCCGTCCTTAAGCAGTTTAAAACCAATAGAAATGCTTGAGCCTGGTTTTTGAACGAAAGCCTTTGCAGGATGGTCGTCCATTTCGATCATTTCAGTGGTATGAACAAAGTCAAAATGATCAGGGCTGAAATTGTTTTCCTGGAGAATACTTACAGCGATCTCTTTATCGCCGATAAGTACAAGTTTCTGACTGGCTGCCAAATCTTTATAAGCCGCAATTGCCCCTAAAACCGTTGCTTCGGGAGCGAAATCACCGCCCATAATATCTAAGCCAATCTTCATTTCAGAAAATTATACTTAAGCTACTGCTGCCTTTTCAATCAGTAACTTGCCGTTGTAGTAAACATTACCATCAACGGTATAGGCCCTGTGGGGCAAATGTACAGCACCTGTAGTTTTGCACGTAGTTAGCGTAGGCAATGGCGCGTTATCATGTGTACGGCGCTTGTCTCTTCTCGACTTGGATATTTTTCGTTTTGGATGTGGCATGATCCTGTTTATTTATTATTTAATTTTTTTGAGCGCATCCCACCGCGGGTCTGCCTGCTCACCTTGTTCTGTATTTGCCGATAACTTACTCAGGTTATCAAGCATTTCTTTGTCACAATACGGGGTTTTCCCCTCATCGATACATACCGTTATAAATGGCAATGCAACGTTTATATATTCATAGATCAACCCGGCTATATTTACCTCGTGATCATTTTTTGTCAGTACGATGATCTCATCATCCTCATCAATTGCCTCATCGCTGAATTTGGCAATTTGCTGTTCGTAGATATCAACCGGCTGCGGATATTGCGCTAAACACCTGTCGCAGTTCGTATCAATTGTCCCATCGATATGGAAATCCAGGATCAGCATTGTTTCCTGTTTTTCCATCTCAACCCGGCATATTAAGTTTGCCTTTTTCACCAGCGAATATTCAAATTCGTCGAAAAAAGCGTCATTAATAATGTACTCAAACTGGTGCTTCCCCAGTTTCAGGCCGGTAAAAGGAATCGAATAATTTCTAAGCGATTTCAATGAGCAACAATTAGCCCGCAAATGTAAGGATAAATATGATATTTGAAAAGTGTTTTTTTAAATAGCGGCAAAGGCTATAAAAGCACCAGGATTAAGCAATTAACAGTTTGTTTTGTGCGATTGATGCGTTTATTCTATTTTTTCTTCGTTCCATCGCTTCGGATCTAAAACCTGTGACACGGGAAAAACCTATTGAATTATTTTAATGTACTTGCCTTGATGATCGCATAAAACCGCCCATTTTCCAATAGGCTTACTAATTTTCTTATTTGTATATTTTATAAGCAAAGGTTTAATTTATTAAATATTGCATTAATCCATTGTTGCCCGTCAGTTAAGTTTTGATATTCAGGTATTTATATTGCCAATATATTGCATTTATGAAATAATTAATTTTATCTTCAATAAATAATCTTCTACTTTTTAGGCCGGTTTGTAAAAATTTTACAAGTGCGGCGATGCTTTTACCGGTGATGATTTGCGCCGGTTGAGGTTTTATTGTCCCTTACTTATTTTTAAATTATTGAGCTATGATGAAAATTTACCCACCATCCCCAGGAATTTTAGCGGCTAAACCATTTAAGCATACCGTTATGCAGGCCATTCTGTTTTTCATAACCTTGCTTCTTGCAGCTATATCGCCCGATAAATTATTTGCCCAGGGCAGCATATCTGTAAGCGGTGCGCCTGCAGCGTTAAGTACAACGTCGGGTACGGCATCGTCATCAACCAACTTTACCATATCGGGTTCAAGTTTAAGACCGTCGGGCATTTTAATTGTGACCGCCCCACCAGGGTTTGACCTGAGCGCTGACGGTACCCACTGGGAGGCATTAGGCGTTCAGGAAAGTTATGTTATTTCGCCAGGCGGTACTTTACTAAATACTACGATATATGTAAGGCTTGATGCAGGTGATGCTGTAAACACCTATCAGGGTAATTTTACCATAAACGTAGGCGGTTCCTCGATTACTACAGGGGACCCAAGCGCCTGTACGTGTGGTATTTTGACAAGCGGCGGAGTGGCTATTGTAAATATACCATCCGGTACGGTTAACTCGTATACACTTAGTGCAAATACGCCGGGCGTAAATGCTACAACAGGCACATGGACAGCCCCTGCTACAGGTGGCCCTTATCTTATCCGGATCGCAGCAGTGGGTGCGCAAGGCGGAGGTGCAGGATCTTATACCGGGGGTAGTGGTGCTTTTATGACGGGATATTTTATCGTAAATTCAGGTGAGCAGTTAGATCTCACGGCAGGCGCACAAGGGGGTTCCGGTACATATGCCGGTGGCGGCGGTGGCGGCTCCGGTGTTTACGTTAATGGCACAACGAACCCATTGATTATTGCCGGTGGCGGCGGCGGCGGTAATAACACTAATAATGGTGGCAACGCGTTAACATCGGCTACGGGATCCCACACAGGAAGCGCCGGAAGTGGTGGTGCAGATGGAAGTACTAACTTCGGAAGCGGAGGCGGTTTAAATAGTGCCGGAGAAGGGGGAGGCGGTGCTGGATTTAGTGGCGCCGGCGGTGCTGGATTTACTAACAGCGGCCCTGCCGGTGCCGCTGGCAGTGGTGGCGGAGGAGTCGGCGGTGGTGGGGGTGGATTTGTCTGTCCTGGCTGTGGTGGCCCAGGCATTTTTGGCGGCGGTGGCGGAGGTGGTTATAGTGGCGGCAACAGCGGCGCCCTTTTAGGAGGCTACGGCGGTGGTTCCATCAACAATGGCACAAATCAAGTCGACACTACCGGCGTCACTGCCGGAGGCGGGTATGTTATGATAACAAACCTTGGACCATTACCCGCCATCAGTTACACCAGCCCGCAAACCTATACCGTTGGCACGGCTATAAGCACGTTAACGCCGGGCAATACCGGCGGTACCGTTGCTGCTCCCGGTTATAACAACACCCCGGTAACCTTTGGCTCCGGGTTTAATGGTCCATTTGGTGTAGCAGCAGACGCCGCCGGCAATGTTTACGTGGCTGACGGTGGCAACAACGCGGTAAAAAAGATCCCGGCGGGCGGCGGCGCCCCGGTTACTATAGGTTCGGGGTTCAAAGCTCCAAGCGGTGTAGCAGTAGATGCCGCCGGCAATGTTTACGTGGCTGATACGTTTAATGGCGCGGTAAAAAAGATCCCGGCAGGCGGCGGCGCACCGGTCACTATAGGTTCCGGGTTCAGCGAACCGGTTGGTGTAGCCGTAGATGCCGCCGGCAATGTGTACGTGGTTGATGTGAATATTCCCGTGGTAAAAGAGATCCCGGCAGGCGGCGGCGCCCCGGTTATAATAAGTCCCGTGTTCGGCGCAACAAGTGGTGTAGCCGTAGATGCCGCCGGCAATGTTTACGTGGCTGATCCGAATGGTACCGTGGTAAGAGAGATCCCGGCAGGCGGCGGCGCGCCGGTCATTATAGGTACCGGGTTCAGCGAACCAGCTGGTGTAGCCGTAGATGCCGCCGGCAATGTTTACGTGGCTGATGAGGGTAATGCCACTGTAACGGAGATCCCGGCAGGCGGCGGCGCAGCGGTCACAATAGCTTCCGGGTTCGCCAAACCAACCGGTGTTGCAGCAGATGCCGCAGGCAATGTTTATGTGGCTGATGTGTCCGGTAACAAGGTTATGAAAACAAGCCCGGTGGGCGGTTATTATATCGGCCCTTTTTTACCTGCCGGCTTAAGATTCAATAATACAACCGGGGCTATCAGCGGTACGCCGACTGCCGCAAGCCCCTTAACACCTTATACTGTTACGGCTTATAACAGCCAGGGAAGCGGTACGGCTCCTTTGAGTATAACGGTTAACTATCCTGCCCCCACAATTACCAATTTTAGCCCGGCCACCGGGCCTCCGGGTACCCTTGTAACCATAACCGGCACAAATTTAAATAACCCAACCGCCTTTACCATAGGCGGGCAAAGCGCTATAGTGGTATCAAACACTGGCAGCGTTTTGGTGGCTATGGTAATGCCCGGCGCCATAACAGGCGGGGTTTCATTAACTACGGCTGTCGGTACAGCAAGCGGCGGCAGTAACTTTACCGTAACGGCAACGCCTTATCCATCTGCCCAGCAGGGGAATAAATTAGTAGCGACAGGAACCACAGGCTCAGAGGACCAGGGTTGGTTTGTTTCCGTTAGCGCCGATGGTAATACGGCTATTGTAGGAGGGATCAATGATAATTCCGGCGTGGGTGCTGCCTGGGTTTATACCCGTAGCGGTGGCGCCTGGGCCCAGCAGCAGAAGCTGGTCGGTTCGGATGTGGCAGGGGCCGCAAGTTTCGGCCGGTCGGTATCCCTTAGCGCGGATGGCAATACAGCCATGGTAGGAGGGCCCACCGACAATGGCAGCGTGGGCGCGGCCTGGGTTTTCACCCGCAGCGGCGGCGTATGGACCCAGCAGGGGTTTAAACTGGTTGCGTCAGACTTCGCAGGGGTCCCCGAGCTGGGCTTTTCCGTATCTCTTAGCGCCGATGGCAATACGGCCATTATAGGAGGCAACACAGACCATTCCGGCGTAGGAGCAGCCTGGATTTATACCCGCAACGGAGGCGTTTGGGCGCAGCAAGGTTCGAAGCTGGTGGGTTCGGGCAGTAGTGGCAACTCGGTTCAAGGCTTTTCTGTATGTATGAGCTCGGACGGCAAGACCGCTATAGTTGGGGGCCCGGGAGACCATCTCAACGCAGGCGGGGCCTGGGTTTATACCAACAGCGGCGGCGTTTGGGCGCAGCAGGGTTCCGAACTCTTAGGGGCAGGCGGTATTGGAACGCCGCAACTTGGCCAATCAGTATCGCTGAGCGCCGATGGCAATACAGCCATTGTTGGCGGCGGTATTGATAATTCAAGCCAGGGCGCAGCCTGGGTTTACACCCGCAACGTCGGAGCATGGAACCAGCCGGGTGCAAAACTTATTGGCTCCGACAGCTCCCCTGGTTCCGAACAGGGCTGGTCAGTATCGCTTAGCGCCGACGGCAATACGGCCATAATAGGCGGATATGGCGACAATTCATTCGTGGGCGCGGCCTGGGTATATACCCGCAGTGGTGGCGCCTGGACACAACAGGGTTCAAAACTGGTGGGGAGCGGCATATCAGGCCCCGAAGCATTTCAGGGCTATGCTGTGGCATTGAGCGCCGATGGCAGCACTGCTATGGTTGGCGGGCCGAATGACAGCTCACAACTGGGCGCCGCCTGGGTGTTTATTGTAAACCCTAACACTACCATAAATTCCATTATGGCGGTTTCCTCAAGCCCCACAAATGCGGCTACCGTACAATATACGGCAAAATTCGGGGCGCCGGTAACGGCGATATCAGCCAGTAATTTTTCATTAACAACCACTGGCGCAATAAGCGGGGCAAGTGTAGGTAACATAACCGGCCTTAATACAAACACCCTTACGGTAACGGTAAATACCGGCACCGGCGATGGCACCATAGGGTTAAACCTGGACAACGCCACCGGCATGACGCCTGGCATAAGTACGCCTCTGCCATTTGCGGGCGCGGTTTATACGATAGATAAAACGCCGCCAACGGTGAGCACGATCACGGCCACTACCCCGGCCAACACAAGCCCGACCAATGCCACACAGGTTTCTTATACGGTGACCTTTTCGGAGCCGGTAACGGGCGTATCGGCCAGTGATTTTTTGCTGACTACCACTAACACACCCGGGGGCACAGCGCTAACTACAACCGGAATAAGTTTGGTAAGCGGTTCAGGTACTACCTATACGGTGACAATAGGCGGTATAAGCGGTGACGGCACCCTGAGATTAGATTTGATCAGCAGCGCTCCGGGGATAACCGATGCCGCAGGAAATGCCGCATCGGCAGGTTTCACCGGGGGTGATGTTTATACTATTGACAATACAGCGCCGGCAGCAGTATCGTTTACAAAGAGCGACCCTGACCCGACCAACGAAACCACTTTGCATTACCAACTAACCTTTAGCGAACCGGTAACTGGCGTTGATGCAAGCAATTTTACAGTATCGGCCGAAGGTTTGACCACAGGTACCATTACCGTATCGGGTGTGTCTTCGACAGTCTACAACATTACTGTTAACAATGTAATCGGCGACGGCACACTACAGGTTCTTTTGAACAACGGCTTTGTGAGTATTATCGATCTGGCAGGCAATCATCTATCGGAGGGCGCTACCAGCGATATTTACAATGTACATCAAAATCCCCCTGCAGTAAACGCTATTAAAGCTGCCACGCCATCCAATGCCAACCCAACCAATGCTACCAGCGTTACTTATACGGTAACCTTTACTGAGGCGGTAACGGGTGTTAACGACGGCGACTTCGCTGTTACTACAACTGGCACTGCATCAGGCGCCGTTACGAATGTTTCAGGTGATTTTGCCGCATATACGGTAACTGTAAGCGGAATAAGCGGCACAGGTACCTTAAGACTTGACCTTGAAAACGGTACCGGCATACAAGATGCAGCAGGCAACGCTGCTGGCGGCTTTACAGGCGGCGATACCTATACTATTGATCAAACAGAGCCAACGGTCCAATCTATCACTGCTACCACTCCTTCCAATGCCAGCCCAACTAATGCTACAAGTGTTACCTATACGGTAACGTTTAGTGAACCAGTAACCGGGGTTGATGGCAGTGACTTTACGGTTGTTGGCACCAACACTGTTGCGGGTGTGGTGTCGAACGTTTCAGGAAGTGGATCGGTTTACACAGTAACCGTTGGCAGCGTCAGCGGCGACGGCACATTACGGCTTGACTTAAACACCAGCGGTGACGCCATAACCGATGCTGCGGGAAATGCTGTTTCGGTTGGTTTTACCGGCGATACCTACACCATCGATCACACCCCACCAGTGGTAAGTTCCATCACCGCAACTACACCATCCAATGCCACGCCAACCAATGCCACCAGCGTAATCTACAAGGTAACATTCAGCGAACCTGTCTTCGGTATTGATGACAGCGACTTTTCGGTTACCACCACCGGTAGCGTATCTGGTGCTGTTACCACTATTTTCGGGGGGCCGCTTGTCTATGCCGTGGCTGTAGATAACGTCAGCGGCAGCGGTACATTAAGGCTTGATCTTAACAATGTTAATAATATTCAAGATGCGGCGGGCAACGGTGCAAGCGGCTTTACCGGCGGCGATGTTTACACCATTGACCAAACAGCGCCGACGGTTACCATAGGCAGCCCGTCGCAAAGCAACACCACTACGGGCCCAGTGAGCTATACGGTAACGTATGCTGACGCTAATTTTAATACCAGCACACTTAGCCCGTCAAATATTACTTTAAATGCAACCGGGACGGCTACCGGCACAGTTGGGGTTTCCGGCTCCGGCACCGGCTATACAGTTACTATCTCAGGCATAACAGGGTATGGCAGCCTGGGGATTTCAATAGCAGCAGGCACAGCATCCGACCTGGCCGGCAATTTAGCGCCTGCCGCAGGGCCGTCAACACCATTTTCAATTTCATCTGCCGATGCCACATTGGGCAGCCTTTCAACCAACGCGGGTACCTTAAGCCCATCCTTTACAAGCGGGCAAACCACCTATACTGAAACTGTGCCAAATACTACAACCAGCATCACGATTAAGCCAACCGCTAATTCCACAAACGCAAAATCGATAACGGTTACCGCAGGGGGCGTTACAAATACAGTTGCATCAGGTTCATCCTCGCCGGCCATAGCCCTTGCTATCGGCCCTAATATTATCACGGTAAAAGTGACCGCTCAAGACGGTGTAACAATTAAAACTTATACAGTCACTGTTACACGTACCAAATCAAGCAATGCCAACCTGGCTAACCTGGCCATCAGCCCCGGTACTTTAACACCTGGCTTTTCACCAAACATATTCGCTTATTCGGCCATTGTAAGCAATACCACAACATCAGTTACGGTAACACCAACCACCAGCGACCCTGCGGCTACGGTAACGGTTAACGGTACAACGGTACAATCGGGAAAGGCATCAGGAAGTATAGCTTTAGCCGTCGGCAATAACATCATCTATGCCGTAGTAACGGCGCAGGACGGCATAACAATCAGGATATATGGTATAATTGTTATACGTGCGGCATCAGCGATTGCGACGCTTTCAAAACTTACGATCAGCAGCGGTACCTTAACGCCTGCATTTGCAACAGGCACCACCAGCTATTCGGCCAGCGTGACCAATACAACGACATCGGTTACCGTAACCCCAACCACCAGCGATCCTACAGCTACAGTTAAGGTTAACGGTACTGCGGTAAAATCGGGATCGGCATCAGGAAGTATTGCTTTAGCTGTGGGCAAAAATACTATAACTACCGTGGTAACGGCGCAGAACGGAACGAGTACCGATGCTTATACGATAACCGTAACCCGTGCGGCCTCAGCAATAGCAACGCTTTCAAAACTTGCCATCAGCAGCGGCACATTAACGCCGGTATTTGCCACAGGCACCACCAGCTATACGGCCGCAGTAACCAATGCAACAACATCCATTACCGTAACGCCAACTACCAGCGATCCTACTGCGACGGTAAAAGTAAACGGCAAAGCAGTAACTTCGGGAAAGGCATCGGGAAGTATTGCACTGGCAGTCGGCAAAAATACTATCACTACAGTAGTAACAGCCCAGAACGGCACAACAACCGATACTTATACGGTAACTGTAACCAGGGCATCGGGTCCGTTAAAAAGTCTTGATATGCCGGTAAGCGTTACGAAACCAGCAGATATTGTACCCATTGAAAATGACGGCGTTATGGTACACCAGGGTGTTTCGCCAAATGGCGACGGATTGAATGACTACCTGCATATTGATGGTATAACCGCATACCCGGATAATAAGCTAACGATCATCGACCGCAGCGGCGCCCTTATATTTGAAGCAATGGGATATAACAACATCAGCAAAGTATTTGACGGGCACTCCAGCGTAAACGGTAAAATGCAGCAGCCGGGCACTTATTTTTATTCGTTAGACTATGTTGCCGATGGGCAGAGTAAACATAAAACAGGGTTTATTATACTTAAATACTGATAAAAAAATAATATCGGATATCAAAGGCCGAATAATGAATGCTGAAGTTTACTTCGGTGTTCATTATTCGGCCTTTGTACATAAGTCTTACAGCTTCAATACATTCCAGTAGTGTACCCCTTTTTGCAACTAAGTTCAGTAATCATTAACCGACTCCAATTATCACATCAATATCGTAAAAAATAATACATCAAAACCCTCATATCGGACGGCAGCTTAAGGTTTGACTTTATAATGTTTACAATCAGTTGCCTAAGAAAACATCTATCTAAAATCAGGTAAAACTACGCACCCAATTACGTGCTCCCACGCTTGCCATCCACTTTCGTGAATCTTAATTTTACAAATAAATTTTCTCCTTATTAATGTCAATATTTAATTGGATGTAATGTCATTAAGTCACATATTGTTTGAGTTTGGTAATGATCATGGAATTTGGGGCCATTTTCGACAGAATTTAGCAAATGTTGTGAAGATTTTTCTAATTAATTATTGACTTTGGCAACAAACTGGCGAAAGAGACACCGACAAAACGATGTGCCAGGTGGATCAGGCAAAACTTTCACTTCCTGTGTGTGCATTAGTTCATCATTGATATTTAGGCGATTAGTTAAGAAAGAATTGTTTTTATCAGATGATTTACTTTATTTTTATAAATAATTCCCCCTCTGTTCAAGCTTACAGATAACAAGCGGTACAACAGCCATTACGCTAATACTTTTTGAGGATTGAGATTTACTCCTGCTCATATCTGTTTCATTATATTATAATTCCTTAGCCTGATTAATATTATAAAGTAATGCCATTTGAAGAAAATCTAAATTATTTCATCATCAAAAGCCCCGACGCCTATTGTTAAAATATTTCAACTATTTAATAATAAAACAATATGAAAAACCTAACCTTCCGGTCAAACCCCACCGTGCCAAACAAACAACAAAAGCAATCCACAGGTGTACTTGTTATCGTCCTTTTCGCGACAATGTTACCCTTTAAATTATTTGCCCAGGCGCCAGCCATCAGCTACAGCAGCCCTCAAACCTACCTCGCCGGTACAGCCATTGCGACGCTGTCCCCCACGGCAACAGGGGTTGGTGCGGCAGGCTACGGCAGTCCCGTTATTTTAGGCTCCGGGTTTAGTCTTCCAACGGGAATAGCGGTAGACGCTGCGGGGAACGTATATGTTGCCGACGCCGGCCACAACGCTGTCAAGAAAATCCCCTCCGGTGGCGGCAGCCCTGTTATTTTGGGATCCGGCTTCAGTAATCCAAATGCAGTCGCCGTGGATGCGGCAGGCAACGTTTACGTTGCCGATTACAACAATAACGCCATAAAGAAGATCCCGGCCGGCGGCGGCAGCCCGGTTACTTTGGGATCGGGTTTTTTTCATCCTTCAGGCATCGCTATAGATGCGGCGGGCAATATATATGTGGGCGATGCGGGCCATAACGCCGTAAAAAAAATTCCGGCAGCTGGCGGTACCCCTGTAACTTTAGGGTCGGGGTTCAACCTGCCGGCCGGTGTGGCAGTTGATGCACCCGGCAATGTGTTTGTGGCCGACCAGGGCAACAGTTTGATAAAGGAGATACCTGTTGGCGGTGGCGCCCCTGTTGTTTTAGGCTCCGGATTTAATGGACCATTTAGTGTAGCTGTTGACGGCGCGGGCAATGTGTACGTGGCCGATGCGGGTAATAACCAAATAAAGAAGATACCTGCCGGCGGCGGCGCTGCGGTTATATTAGGCTCCGCGTTTAACAGTCCTTCGGGGGTTGCTATTGATGCTGCCTTCAACGTGTATGTAGCTGATCAAATAAACAATGCTGTAAAAGAAATCAAACCTGTTGGCGGCTATTATACCGCTGCTTTACCGGCCGGCCTGCGTTTGGACAACGCCACCGGTATTATCAGCGGGACACCAACTATGGGCAGCCCGGCAACAAATTATACAGTTACTGCTTATAACAGCACTGGCAGCGGTTCAGCGACGATAAATATTAAAGTTAATGCACTTACCATCAATTACAGCAGCCCTAAAATCTATACTGCGGGTATGGCAATTCCGGCGTTGTCGCCTGTAGTTACCGGCAGTGCGGCGGCGCCCGGGTATAGCAGCAGTCCGGTTAGCCTTGGATCAGGGTTCAGTAATCCATGGGGCGTAGCGGTTGACGCCGCCGGAAATGTGTACGTGGCCGATCGCATTAATAATGCAGTGTACAAGATCCCTGCAGGCGGCGGCGCGCCAGTTACCCTGGCCTCCGGGTTAAATAACCCAAGCGGCCTGGCAATAGATGCTGCCGGGAATTTGTATGTGGCCGATGCAAGCAACAACGCCGTAAAGGAACTCCCTGTTGGCGGTGGCGCACCGGTTACCTTAGGCTCCGGCTTTAGTTTTCCGGCTGGTGTTGCCGTCGACGGGGCGGGCAATGTATATGTAGCCGATTTTAGCAACAATGCTGTAAAAGAGATCCCCATTGGCGGCGGCGCTATAATCACCCTTGGCTCCGGCTTTAGCGGTCCTGAAGGAGTTGCTGTTGATGCCGCCGGCAATGTATATGTGGCCGATTTCAGCAACAACGCGGTAAAAAAGATCCCTGCGGGTGGTGGCGCGCCGGTCGTCCTGGGGTCAGGGTTCAACGGCCCGCGCGGCGTATCGGTAGACGCTACGGGCAATGTATATGTGGCGGATTTTGGGAGCGGCGCCGTAAAGGAGATCCCGGTAGGCGGCGGCGCCCCGGTTACCTTAGGCTCGGGGTTTACCAGCCCGGCAGGTGTGATCTCCGATGCCGCAGGCAATGTATTTGTAGGCGATTTTAACGGCGGTACTGTAAAAGAAATCAAACCGGTTGGCGGCTATTATATCAACCCGGGTTTGCCGGCAGGCCTCAGTCTCTCAAATACCACGGGTGTGATCAGCGGCACCCCAACCACGGGCAGCCCGGCAACAAATTATACTATAACTGCATATAACGGGTTTGGAAGTAATCCGGCAACGGTAAATATTACGGTTAATACACTCACCATCAGTTACAGCACCCCTAACACCTATACCGCAGGTACAACTATTACCCCCCTTGCTCCCACAGCCTCAGGTGTGGCCGCAGCGGGCTATAGCGGCAGCCCGGTCACTTTAGGCTTCGGCTTCAGTGCCCCATGGGGCGTAGCAGTTGATGCCGCCGGCAACGTTTATATGGCCGATCGTACTGCTAATGCTGTTTACAGGATCCCTGCCAATGGCAGCGCCCCTGTTATGATAGCTTCGGGATTAAATGTCCCAACCGGCGTAGCGGTAGATGCCGCCGGCAATGTGTATGTAGGCGACGCAAGCAATAATGAGGTAAAGGAGATACCTGCGGGCGGCGGCGCCCCGGTTGTCATAGGCTCAGGTTTCAGTTTTCCGACCGGCACAGCGATCGACGCCGCGGGCAATGTATATGTAGCCGACTTTAGCAACAATGCAATAAAAGAGATCCCGGTAGGCGGCGGAGCGCCTGTTACCCTGGGCTCCGGCTTTAGTGAACCGGAAGGTGTGGCCGTTGATGCAGCAGGCAATGTATATGTGGCCGACTTTGGCAACAGTGCTATTAAAGAGATCCCCGTAGGTGGCGGCGCCCCAATTACCCTGGGCTCGGGGTTTAGTGGCCCGCGCGGTGTGGCGGTCGACGCTATCGGCAATGTGTTTGTAGCCGATTATGGCAATAGTGCTGTAAAAGAGATTCCTGTGACTGGCGGCGCGCCGGTTACCTTGGGTTCTGGCTTCACCTCGCCGGCCGGTGTAGCCGTTGATGGTACGGGCAATGTGTATGTGGGCGATTTTAACGGCGGCGCTGTCAAAGAGATTAAACCGGTGGGTGGCTATTATATCAGCGCGGCGTTACCGGCAGGCTTAAGTTTTGCAAATACAACGGGTATTATCAGCGGTACGCCAACGGTTAGCAGCCCTGCAACAAATTATACCATAACTGCATATAACGGCTTTGGCGCTAATTCGGCAACAGTAAATATAAAGGTTAATTCGCTTACCCTCAGTTATAGCGGCCCAAATACCTATATCGCGGCTACCACTATTACGCCGCTGGCCCCCACAGTTACAGGGAGCGTGGCGGCCCCGGGCTATAGCAGCACGCCGGCAGTCCTGGGCACTGGCTTTAGTTCGCCCTGGGGGGTAGCGCTTGACGCAGCGGGTAATAAATATCTCACCACCCGTGGCAGCAATAACGTATACAAGTTTCCCGCAGGCGGCGGCGGCCCTGTTATCATCGGTTCTGGATTTAACACGCCGACGGGCGTAGCCGTAGATGCTGCCGGCAATGTGTACGTAGGTGATTCAGAAAATAATGCGGTAAAAGAGATTCCGGTGGGCGGGGGCGCCCCGGTTACTTTAGGCTCCGGCTTCAGTTTTCCTACCGGCGTGGCGGTAGATGCTATGGGCAACGTGTACGTGGCCGATTTTAGCAACAATGCGGTAAAAGAGATCCCGGTGGGCGGTGGCGCCCCTGTTACCATAGGCTCCGGCTTTAGTGAGCCAGAAGGTGTGGCAGTTGATGCAGCAGGCAATGTATATGTAGCCGATTTTGGAAATAGTGCGGTAAAAGAGATCCCTGTCGGCGGTGGAACGCCCGTTACGCTCGGTTCAGGCTTCAGTGGCCCCCGCAATGTAGCGGTAGATGCTATGGGCAACGTATTTGTAGCGGATTACGGCAACAACGCGGTAAAAGAAATCCCTGTTGGGGGCGGCGCCCCGGTTACACTTGGCTCCGGGTTCGTTAATCCATCGGGAGTGACTGTGAGCGGTGCGGGCAGTGTGTATGTGGCCGATTTTGGTAATAACGCTTTTAAAGAAATCAATCCGGTCGGCGGTTATTATATCAATACCCCCTTACCGGCTGGTTTAAGTTTAGATAATACTACGGGTATTATCAGCGGGACGCCGGCAGGCTTAAGCCCGGCAACAAACTATACCATTACCGCTTACAACGGTTTCGGCGGTACGCCGGCAGCGTTAATTATTAAAGTTAACCTTCCGCCGTTACCGGTCATCAGTTACAGTGGCCCGAAAACTTATTCAGTGGGTGCGGCTATTACGCCGCTTGCGCCAACAAGCAGCGGTGTTGCCCCCGCCGGCTATAGCAGCGCCCCTATCACCCTGGGTTCCGGATTTATTACGCCTGCGGAAGTAGCGGCAGACGCCGCCGGCAATGTATATGTGAGCGATTATGGCAATAATTTAGTAAAGATGATTCCTGTTGGCGGGGGCAGCCCGGTTAGTTTAAGCTCCGTTACCAGCCCGCTTGGTTTAGCAGTCGACGTTGTGGGGAACGTTTATGTAACTGCTCAAGGCAGCAATGCGGTCGAAAGGATTCCCGCGGGCGGAGGTACCGCAGTAAGTGTAGGCTCGGGTTTCAGTTTTCCGACCGGTGTAGCTATAGATGCCGCCGGCAATGTGTACGTTGCTGATGAAGGGAATAGTGCGGTAAAAAAGATAGCTGCAGCAGGGGGAGCAACGACTACGTTAGGCTCAGGCTTTAACGAGCCATATGCCGTGGCCGTTGATGCTGCCGGAAATGTATATGTGACCGAATTAGGCAATGTTGATGTAAAAAAAATACCCGCAGCAGGCGGCAGCCCGGTTGTTGTTGCCTCAGGCTTTATTGAACCCACAAGTTTATCGATCGATGCCATGGGGAATATCTTCGTTGCCGACTTCGGGAATAATGCCATAAAAGAAATACCATCTGGCGGCGGCGCCCAGGTTACCATAGGTTCCGGCTTCAATCAGCCATTCGGCGTAGCGGTAAATGGTGCGGGCAATTTGTACGTGGCCGATTACTTCAACAACGCGGTTAAGCAAATTAAACCTGTTGGCGGGTATTATATCGGGCCGTTCTTACCGGCTGGCTTAGCCTTTTCCAATGCTACAGGTGTTATAAGCGGTACGCCAACTGTGTCAAGCCCGGCTACAAATTACACCATTACGGCTTATAATAAAGCCAGTGGCGGGAGTTCGGCAATTTTAAATATTAAGGTAGCATCAAATAACGCCTTGCTAAGCGCCATTAAACTTACCCCCACTTCAACATTAACGAATACCGGTACGGTTGGTACCACAACTACCTATACCACAACGGCCGCCGGCGCTACTACTTCAGTAACCGTAACGCCGACGGCACAGGATGCTAACGCGACAATTAGAGTGAATGGCATAGCGGTAACTTCAGGAACAGCATCCGGGAGCATTGCGCTGGCAGCAGGGACTACGACGACCATCAATACAGTCGTAACAGCACAAGATGGAACAACAACTCACACTTATTCGATAGTGGTAACCAGGTTATCAAATAATGCCTTGCTGAGCGCCATAAAGCTTACCCCCACTTCAACACTAACCAATACCGGCACAGTTGGCACCACAACCACCTATACTACAACGGCCGCCGGCGCTACTGCATCAGTAACCGTTACGCCAACAGCACAGGATGCCAGTGCGACAATAAAAGTGAACGGTGTAGCGGTAACCTCTGGAACCGCATCCGGCAGCATTGCCCTGGCAGCGGGGACTACTACGACTATCACTACTGTTGTAACCGCCCAGGACGGCACAACAACCCACACTTACTCGATCATCGTAACCAGGTTATCAAACAATGCCTTGCTGAGTTCCATAAAACTTACCCCCACTTCAACACTAACCAATACCGGCACAGTTGGCACCACAACAACATACACCACATCGGTGAGCAATGCTACCATATCGGTAACGGTTACGCCTACGGCACAAGATGCCCACGCAACAATAAAAGTGAACGGAACAACGGTGGCTTCGGGGACGGTATCCGGGAGCATTGCCCTGGTAGTTGGCAGCAATACCATCAATACTGTCGTAACTGCCCAGGACGGTACAACCACGCATACTTACTTGATAACCGTTACCCGGGCAACGGGGCCGTTAATGAGCCTTTATCAGCAAATAAGCGTTACAAAACCAGCAAATAACGTAACCATCGAAAATGATGGCGTTATGGTACACCAGGGTGTTTCGCCAAATGGTGACGGGATTAACGATTTCCTTACCATAGATGGTATAATTGCCTACCCTGTTAATCAATTAACGATTGTTGACCGCAACGGTTCACTCATATTCCAGGTAAAAGGGTATGATAACATCGCCAAAACATTCGACGGACATTCAAGCATAAATGGCAGGATGCAACAGCCGGGTACTTATTTTTACTCGTTGGATTATGTTGCTGATGGACAAAACAAACATAAAACAGGGTATATTATATTGAAGTATTAATTGAAATTTTAAAGTATAATTATTCTATAGGCTAAGCTTTGACAACTTCCTGATAGGAGTTGTCAAAGCTTTTTGATTTATACCGTACCGATGTATCTTTCCTTCACGCCCCTTATAAATTTGCTTATAAGTGTATTTTATGTAGCTAAGGTTGAATTTATTTAGTATTTGTAATATGCCTTATTACCAAATAGTTAAGTTTTGATGTTCAAGTATTTATGTAACAAATATGTTGTATTTATAGGATAATTTATCCTAACTTCAAGAAATAAAAAACCTTCTTTTTCGCCCGATTTATAAAAAAAATTAAGATTGTGGTATTGCTTTCCACCGGTAATAATTTGCGCCGGTTTGGGTTCAGTTGCCTGTTATTTTTTTAAATATTACTCCATGAGAAAAATTCACTCTCCATTCACCGAAAGTTTACAAGCCAAACCATTAACACCAGCTGTTAGGTTTATTGCAATAATGATGCTGACAGCAATTTTACTCGCAGGCGTATCGCCCGCCAGGTTATTTGCGGCTGCGCCAACCATTACCTCTTTTAGCCCGGCCAGCGGGCCCGTTGGTACCTTAGTAACTATAAACGGCACCAGCTTAAGCACCCCAACCACACTTACCATAGGCGGCAGAAGCGCCATAGTGGTATCAAACACGGGCAGCGTTTTGGTAGCTATGGTGATGCCCGGAGCTGCAACCGGTGCGGTTTCCATAACTACGGCAGGCGGTACTGCAAACGGCAGCGGTAATTTTACCGTAAAGGCAACACTCTTTCCATTTGCCCAGCAGGGCGCTAAGCTGGTGGGTACGGATGGCTCCGCGACAGCCGAACAAGGCCGGTCCGTAGCCATCAGCGCGGACGGCAATACGGCTATTATAGGGGGGTTTGATGACAATGGCGGCCTGGGAGCAGCCTGGGTATTTACCCGTAGTGGCAGCTCCTGGGCGCAGCAGGGAACAAAGTTGGCGGGCACAGGTAACACCGGGTTGGCCGAACAAGGCCAGTCAGTTTCTATCAGCGCGGATGGCAATACGGCCATAGTAGGCGGATTTATGGACAACTCCGGCGTGGGAGCAGCCTGGATATTTATCCGCAGCGGTGGTACCTGGACACAGCAGGGGTCAAAACTGGTGGGGTCAAGTAGCATTGGGGCAGCCCAACAAGGGCGATCCGTGTCCTTAAGCGCAGATGGCAATACGGCCATTGTAGGTGGGTACCAGGATAATTCAAACGCGGGCGCGGCCTGGATTTACTCCCGCAGCGGCAGCGTCTGGACCCAGCAGGGATCAAAGTTGGTAGGCACAGGTAACACCGGCAATGCCAACCAGGGTTATGCGGTATCCCTGAGCGCGGATGGTAATACGGCCATTGTGGGTGGGCTTGCCGATAATTCGTTCCTGGGCGCGGCCTGGGTTTACACTCGCAGCGGCGGCGCATGGACCCAGCAGGGGTCAAAGCTGGCGGGGACAAGCGGCGTTGGGGCTTCCCTCCAGGGCAGTTCAGTATCCCTGAGCGCGGATGGTAATACGGCTATCTTAGGTGGGTATGGTGACAATTCCACCGTGGGGGCGACCTGGGTATTTACCCGCAGCGGCAGCGCCTGGGCCCAGCAGGGTTCAAAGCTGGTGGCGACAGACGGTATGGGTGCACCCGAGCAGGGCTTGTCCGTATCTCTGAGTGCAGATGGCAACACTGCCGTTGTCGGAGGGATCAATGACAATTCCGGCCTGGGGGCAGCCTGGATCTATACCCGCAGCGGCGGTGCCTGGACCCAGCGGGGATCAAAGTTTGTCGGTACCGGCAGCGTGGGTTCTGTTGTTAACCAGGGCTATTCCGTCGCCGTCAGTGCGGATGGTAATACGGCCATTGAAGGAGGCGTTGAAGACAATAACGGCCAGGGCGCGGCCTGGGCTTTTACATCGGTCGCTTCGAACAATGCCCTGCTGAGCACGATAAAACTTACTCCCACCTCCGCCTTAACTAATACAGGTACTACGGGTACTACTACCACATACACTACCTCAGTTCCCAGTGCTACCGCATCGGTCACAATTACGCCGACTGCCGCCGACCCGAACGCGAAAATAAAGGTTAACGGCACAGCGGTAACTTCAGGAACGGCATCAGGCGCCATCGCTTTGGCAGTTGGCCAAAATACCATCAACACCCTTGTAACGGCGCAGGACGGAACAACAACCCATACTTATTCGATCATCGTAACCAGGATATCAAACAATGCTTTATTGAGCACTATCAGGCTCACCCCAGCTTCAACACTAACCAATACCGGCACTGTTGGCAGCACAACCACTTACACCACAACGGCCGGCAGCACTACTACATCGGTAACACTTACACCAACCGCTGCTGATGCCCACGCGACAATAAAAGTGAATGGTGTAGCGGTAACATCGGGAACCGCATCAGGGCCTATTGTTATAGCCGTTGGCCAAACTACCATTACTACAGTAGTAACCGCCCAGGATGGAACAACAACCCACACTTATTCGATCACTGTAACCAGGTTATCAAATAATGCCTTGCTGAGCGTGATAAAACTTACCCCGGCTTCAGCACTAACCAATACCGGTACAGTTGGTACTACCACAACCTACACCACGTCGGTGAGCAATGCAACTGCATCGGTAACGGTTACGCCTACGGCACAGGACGCAAACGCAACAATAAAAGTGAACGGTACAACGGTAACTTCAGGAACAGCATCCGGAAGTATTGCTTTGGCCGTCGGCAACAATACCATCACTACGGTAGTAACCGCCCAGGATGGGACAACAACCCACACCTATTCAATAGCCGTAACCAGGGCATCGGGGATGATTATGAGCCTTTACCAGCCGGTAAGTGTTGTAAAACCAGCTGACAATGTAATTATTGAAGATGATGGCGTTTTGGTACACCGGGGTATTTCGCCAAATGGCGACGGCCTTAACGATGTGCTTACCATTGATGGTATAAACCAATACCCGGATAACCACCTTACGATCATCGACCGTAATGGCGCACTGTTATACCAGGCAAAAGGCTACGATAACGGCGCGAAAGCGTTCGACGGTCACTCCAGCATAAATGGCAAGCAACTGCAATCAGGCACCTACTTCTATTCGTTAGACTATAGTGTTAACGGAGAGAGCAGGCATAAAACAGGATATATTTTGCTGAAATATTAAACGGAATCAGCTTTGACAACTTTTTGAAAGTTGTCAAAGCTCTGCCACAAGCCTTACAAGGTTTTCACAAACTTTGTAAGGCTTTTTTTGTAGATGGCATACTTGAGACGCCGGACAATGCACGAACGGCTCAAAAGCGTTCGAAAGGCACGCCGGCATAAATGGCAGGCAACTGCAGCAGGGTACTTATTTTTATTCGCTGGATTATGTGGCTGATGGGCAGCGCAAACACAAAACCGGGTTTATTATCCTCAGGTATTAAAAAAATCGCCAGACTTAGTTAGTTTCTAAAACTTCGTAAGTCTTTTTTAATAAGTTGACAGGTTTAGCTAAGTTTTTGGTTATAGATGCAGCCACTCTTTTGGTTTATAAATTTTCTTATTTGTGTATTTTATATAGATAGGATTTAAATCAACCATAGCATCGCAACATATATTGCTCTTTGATTAATACATTGATATCCAATAATCTATCTTAATAAAAACTTGCTTTTCTGCTATAAATTGCCCTACCTTTAAAAGAGCAATTGTCCTTTCTTTTTTTTACTGTTTTTTTTATCCTAAAAATATTTCCTGGCCCTTTGCCGGCGATGATCTGCGCCGGCTTAGCCTTAGCCTGTCACTTATGTAAATTATCAATTACCCCATGAAACAAATTTACCCCACCTGCCCCAAAACTTTACCTGCCAGGCAAGTAAAGCGTGTTTTTGCGCAGATGATGCTGTTGATGCTAACTGTGCTGCCGGCTATAATTTTACCCGGCAGGTTATTTGCGGCGGCACCGTCTGTCGCCTCATTTAATCCGGTTGCGGGTGCTGTGGGCACTTTAGTAACCATAAACGGCACAAATTTAAACACTCCTACCGCCCTTACTATAGGCGGCCAAAGTGCCATAGTAGTATCAAATACCGGCAGCATTTTAGTGGCCATGGTTATGCCCGGCGCGGTAACAGGTACGGTTTCAATAACCACAGCGGGGGGTACAGCAAGCGGCAGCAGCAGCTTTACGATAACGGCAACACAATTTCCCATCGCACAGCAGGGCACAGCGCTTGTGGGTGCGGGCAATGTCGGGGCTTCACCGCCAGGCAATTCAGTATCACTAAGTGCGGATGGCAATACTGCCATTGTTGGGGGCAGCGGCGACAATTCGGGTGTCGGGGCGGCGTGGGCGTTTATCCGTAGCGGCGGTATATGGGTCCAACAGGCTAAGTTTGCAGGTCTTGGCAACACGGGGGCGTCCGGACAGGGTACTTCAGTATCCCTCAGCGCGGATGGTAATACAGCTATCGTTGGAGGCAGCGGCGACAATGGCGGCGTAGGTGCGGCCTGGGTGTTTGTCCGCAGTGGTAGTGCCTGGATTCAGGAGGGCCCAAAGCTGGTAGGTACCGGCAGTGCGGAGGCTTCCGGGCAGGGTACTTCAGTATCCATTAGCGCGGACGGCAATACCGCTATTATTGGCGGCAGTGGTGATAGCGGCGGCCTTGGGGCAGCGTGGGTGTTTGCCCGAAGCGGGGTTAACTGGGCCCAGCAGGGCTCAAAGCTGGTGGGCACCGGCAGTGTGGGCAGCCCGGGACAGGGTCTGGCCGTGTCCTTAAGTGCAGATGGCAACACCGCCGTGGTAGGGGGTGACGATGACAATGGCGGCGCGGGCGCGGCCTGGATTTTTACGCGCAGCGGCGGCGCCTGGAGCCAGCAGGGCAGCAAATTGCTGGCCACAGGCAACGCAGGCCCGGCAGCGGTAGGTTCCGCTGTAGCGTTGAGCGCCGATGGCAATACCGCCATAATTGGTGGCTTTGCCGACGCAACCCTGGTTGGCGCGGCCTGGGTGTTTACCCGCAGCGGCGATGTGTGGACACAGCAAACAAAACTGGTGGGTACAAGCACGCAAAGACGGGGCGAACAAGGCCATTCAGTATCCCTTAGCGCCGATGGCAATACGGCTATTGTAGGCGCACCCGAGGACGCTCCTCATTTTGTCGGAGGGGTCTGGCTGTATACACGGAGTGGCAGCGCCTGGACCCAGCAGGGCTCAAAACTCAAAGGCACCGCCGTTGCCGGTGACCAGTTAGGCCTTTCTGTATCCATGAGCGCTAACGGCGCTACGGCCATCGCCTCGGGGGTTAACTTGAGTACGCTGGCAGGACAAGCGCTGGTGTTTACCGCATCGTCAAATGCCGCGTTAAGCACAATCAACCTTACACCTTCTTCCACCTTAAATAATACAGGTACAGTTGGCAGCACAACCACCTATACAACATCGGTCGGTAATGCTACCGCATCGGTAACGGTTACGCCGGTAACAGCCGACCCAACTGCAACTGTAACCGTGAACAACGTGGCCGTTACTTCGGGCACAGCGTCAGGCGCTATTGCCTTGGCAGAAGGCGCAACTACCACCATTACAATTATAGTAACTGCCGGGGATGGGGCAACGACCATGACTTATTCGATAGCGGTAACCCGTGCGGCATCCCCTAACGCCTTGCTGTCAGCCATAAAGCTTAGCCCTTTTTCAACATTAACCAATACCGGAACTGTTGGCAGCACAACAACATACACTGCTTCAACAGGCAATGCAATACCATCGGTATCTGTTACGCCAACGGCAGCTGATGCCAATGCAACAATAAAAGTGAACGGTGTTACCGTGGCTTCGGGTACGGCATCCGGGCCTATTGCTTTACCAGGCGGACAGGGCGCCGCCACCACCATTACCATAGTGGTAACAGCTAACGATGGGACGGCAACACATACCTATTCGATAACTGTAACCCATGCAATTTCAACAGATGCATTATTGAGCGGCTTAACGATGGACTCAGCTTCAACATTAACTAATACCGGCACAACGGGCAATACGACGATGTATACTGCATCGGTTACCGGTGCTACTGCTTCGGTAACGGTTACGCCGACAACGGAGGATCCATCTTCAACGATAACGGTTAACGGCACAATGGCAACATCAGGCACGCCATCCGGGCCTATTAGCATAGCGCCTGCAGGCCAGACTATTATTACTATTGTAGTAACCGCGGCGGATGGAACAACCACCCATACGTATTCGATAACGGTAACCCCGGGCACCGACATACTAAGCAGCATAGCGCTAACCCCGTCTTCGGTACTGGTTAATACCGGCACGATTGGCGGTATAACAAGTTATACTACATCCGTGAGCAGTACTACGGCTTCGGTGACGGTTTCCCCGACAGCGCAGGATCCAACCGCAACAATTAAGGTGAACGGTGTAGTCGTAGCTTCAGGAACAGCATCGGGGCCAATTGCTGTAGCATCCGGTCAAACTACTATCAATACTGTGGTAACCGCGCAGAATGGGACTACAACCCGTACTTATTCTATCATTGTAAGCAGATTGTCAAACAATGCGTTGCTTAGCATTATCAAGCTGACCCCCGCTTCAGCATTAACCAATACAGGCACAACCGGCAACACAACCACATACACCACATCGGTAAGGAATGCTACAGCATCGGTAACGGTTACACCAGCAACAGAAGACCCCAATGCAACAGTAACCGTTAACGGCCTGGCAGTTACGCCAGGAACGGCATCGGGAAGTTTTGGTTTGGCCGAGGGCGCCGTCACCACAATTACCACTATAGTGACTGCCCAGGATGGAACGACCGCAAGGAACTATTCGATCGCAGTAACGCGCGCGCCCTCGGGCGATGCGACTCTTGCAAACGTATTGATCAAGCTCGGTGATTTATTGCTTGTTACCGGCAACGAAGGTTTTGCAGGAAATGTTTCCTATGCAACAACTAACGTAATTGTTACGCCGGCGAGCAACGACCCTAACGCAACAATAAAAGTGAACGGTGTTACGGTAACATCAGGAGCATCGTTAAATGTTGCCCTGGCTGTTGGACCCAATACCGTCAATATAGTAATAACGTCGCAGGACGGATCGGCAACAACGACTTCCTCGCTGGCCTTTACCAGGGAATCAAATGATGCCGCGCTCAGCATTATTAAACTAACGCCCGCCGCCGCACTTACTAATACCGGCACAACAGGCAACACAACCACCTATACTACAGCAGTGGGTAATGCCACCAGGTCAGTAACGGTTACGCCAACAACCCATGATCCTAACGCAACAGTAGCCGTTAACGGTGTGGGCCTTTCTTCTGGCACAGCATCACAAAGCATTGCTTTGGCTGTTGGCGATAATACGATTACTACCACAGTGGCCGCTCAGGATCCATCGATAACGAGGAACTATGTAATTACTGTGACGAGGGCGTCGTCGAATAACGCGTCCTTAAGTACCATAGCATTGACCCCGGCTTCATTGCTGACCAATACAGGCACAACCGGTAGCACAACCACTTACACAACATCGGTGGGCAATGCTACCTCGTCAGTAACGGTTACACCTACTGCACAGGATCCTGATGCAACAGTAACAGTGAATGGCTCTGTTGTAACTTCGGGAACTGCATCAGGCGCAGTTGATTTGGCGGTTGGTCAAACAACCATCACTACCATAGTAACAGCATCTGATGGCACTACAACCAGGACATATTCCATTACAGTAACGCGCCCGCCTTCGGCCGATGCAAGCCTTTCAAACCTGGCACTCAGCAATGGGACTTTAACACCGGCCTTTGACCCGGGCACAACAAGTTACACAGCTAATGTAAGCAGCGCAACTATCAGCGTAACGCTTACCCCA
>Ga0206794_1053_pt2 | contig 31799 bp, 38 predicted proteins | sample Alteio_BWOrgCont_70_FD_152877 | JGI IMG/M metagenome (GOLD analysis project Ga0206794, IMG submission 152877) | Enriched cells from forest soil in Barre Woods Harvard Forest LTER site, Petersham, Massachusetts, United States -... | ecosystem: Environmental > Terrestrial > Soil > Temperate forest >...
CTACCTTGCGCAGCGCCGAGTTCGGCTTCTTGGGCGTCTGGGTATACACGCGGGTGCAAACACCGCGCCGCTGCGGCGAGGCCTGCAGGGCGAGAAGTAAGCCGAGCTGTCAGCTCTCAGCTGTCAGTTTTGAGATGGGCGGGTCGAGCGAATCGGCTCGCGTGAGCGGGATGAGCTAAAAGCTGGCGGCTGAAAGCTGACAGCTGGTTTTTGAGGATTTATGCCGAGAAAAGGGCACGTTGCGAAGCGGGAAGTGGCGGGGGATCCGGTGTACGGGTCAACGCTGGTCACCAAGTTTGTGAACTCCATGATGTGGGGCGGCAAGAAATCGACCGCGCAGGGCATCTTCTACCAGGCCATGAAGAACCTGGAAGAGAAGGGCGGCGGCGAGGAAGCCATCAAGCTGTTCAAGAAGGCGGTCGAAAACTGCAAGCCGCTTCTCGAAGTAAAGACCCGCCGCGTGGGCGGCGCCAACTACCAGGTGCCGATCGAAGTCAACCCGGATCGGCGTACATCGCTTGCTATTCGCTGGCTGATCACCTACGGGCGCAACCGCGGTGAAAAGGGCATGATCGATAAGTTGTCGAACGAACTGCTCGACGCAGCCAACGGCCGCGGCGCGGCGATGAAGAAGAAGGAAGACGTGCACCGCATGGCCGAGGCCAACAAGGCCTTCGCGCATTACCGGTGGTAGGAGACTTGATCCCAGATCTCAGAATCGAGACCTGGGCACCCGCACGGAGAGTTCCTGAAGAGTTTTGATCCCGGCGCGATGAAATCGGGAGAGAAGGATTGGGTCCTCGACGGGGGCCGGAGAAGTTAACCGCAGGCCGAGAAGCGCCTGCAAGGATGAACTAAAGTGGCACGCACCATACCTCTGAATCGCTGCCGAAACATCGGCATCATGGCGCACATCGACGCCGGGAAGACGACTGCGACAGAGCGCATCCTGTTTTACACGGGCATCACGCACCGCATCGGCGAAGTGCATGAAGGGACCGCGACCATGGACTACATGGAGCAGGAGCAGGAGCGCGGCATCACGATTACCTCTGCCGCGACGACCTGCATGTGGAAAGACATTCGCATCAACATTATTGATACCCCGGGACACGTCGACTTTACGGCCGAAGTGGAACGCAGCCTGCGCGTGCTTGACGGCGCGGTGGCGCTGTTTGATTCGGTCAGCGGGGTGCAGCCCCAGACTGAAACCGTGTGGCGTCAGGGAGACAAGTACAAGGTTCCGCGCATTTGCTTCGTCAACAAGATGGACAAGAACGGCGCGGATTTCGAGTATGTTCTCGATACGATTCGCAAGCGCCTGGGCGCGCGGCCTGTGGCCCTGCAGATTCCCATCGGGGCGGAATCGAATTTCAAGGGCGTCATCGACCTGATCGAAATGAAGGCCATCATCTGGCACGACGAGACTATGGGCGCGCAGTATGACGTTCAGCCCATTCCCGCGCCGCTGCTGAAGAAGGCTGAAGCTTTCCGGATGCAGTTGATCGAAGTGATCGCCGAGACCGACGACGTTCTGCTCGAGAAATTCCTCGAGGGCGAGACGCCGACCATTGCCGAACTGAAGTCCGGCATTCGCCAGGCAACCATCGATCTCAAGGTTTTCCCCGTCATCTGCGGCAGTGCGTTCAAGAACAAGGGTGTGCAGACGCTGCTCGACGCGGTTGTGGACTACCTTCCCAGCCCGCTCGATAAGCCTGCGGTGGAAGGCATCAACCCGCATCACCCGGATCAGAAAGAGATCCGCAAGCCGGAGGATAATGAGCCCCTGGCGGCGCTGGTCTTCAAGCTGATCAACGATCCGTTCGGCAAGCTTTCGTTCATCCGGATCTATTCCGGATCACTCAAGACCGGGGACACCATTCTGAATCCTCGGACGGGGAAGACGGAGCGCGTCGGCCGCCTGGTCAAGATGCATGCCAACAAGCGCGAAGATATTACCGAGATCTATGCCGGCGACATCTGCGCATGTGTGGGATTGAAGGATCTGAAGACCGGCGATACGCTGTCGGCGCCGCATCATCCTATCGCGCTTGGGGCGATCACGTTCCCCGAGCCGGTGATCTCGGTGGCGATTGAGCCCAAGACCAAGGCCGATCAGGAAAAGATGGGTATCGCACTGGCTCGGCTGGCCGATGAAGATCCGACGTTCAAGGTGCGCACCGATGAGGACTCGGGCCAGACCATCATCAGCGGCATGGGCGAGCTGCACCTCGAGATTCTTGTCGACCGCATGAAGCGCGAGCACAAGGTGGAAGCCAACGTGGGCGAGCCCAAGGTTGCGTTCCGCGAAACGATCCGCAAGCATGCGGAAGCCGAGGGCAAATACATTCGCCAGACCGGCGGTTCGGGTAACTACGGCCATTGCAAGCTGCGCGTTGAGCCGAATGAGCCGGGCAAGGGCTACGAGTTTATCAACGACATCAAGGGCGGCGTGGTGCCGAAGGAATACATCAAGCCCATCGATCAGGGCGTGCAGGGAGCGCTGGAACTGGGCATCCTGGCCGGCTATCCGATCGTCGATGTCAAGGTCACGCTGTACGACGGCAGCTATCACGAGGTGGACTCGAACGAAATGGCCTTCAAGTTTGCCGGTTCGATCGCGTTCAAGGAGGCGGCCCGCAAAGCATCGCCGGTGCTTCTGGAGCCGGTGATGGCGGTGGAAGTGACGGTCCCCGAGGAGTTCATGGGGGTCATTATTGGCGATATCAACTCGCGCCGCGGGCGCATCGAGGGTATGGAGCATGCCGCCGGGTCGCAGGTGATCAAAGCGATCGTGCCTCTCAAGGAGATGTTCGGCTACGTGAACGAGATTCGCTCGTCGACGCAGGGCCGAGCCTCCTACTCGATGCAGTTTGCGCGCTATGAAGAGGCGCCGCGCATGATCGCCGATGAGATCATCGGCAGGGCGCAGGGAAAGTAAGTAAGGTTTTTGGGGCTGGAGCCGGACCGCCGGCGCCCCTGGATGCAACGGGCAGTACGAGCTACGAAAGGGATTCAGGACTTTTATGGCGAAGGAAAAGTTTGATCGTTCGAAGCCTCATTGCAATGTGGGGACGATCGGGCATATCGATCACGGCAAGACGACGCTGACGGCGGCGATTACGAAGGTTCTGCAGAAGCACAATCCGAAGAATACGTTCCGTTCGTTCGACTCGATCGACAACGCTCCCGAGGAGCGCGAGCGCGGCATCACCATCGCGACGGCGCACGTGGAGTATGAGACCAAGAACCGGCACTATGCGCACGTGGATTGCCCCGGGCACGCTGACTACATCAAGAACATGATCACCGGCGCGGCGCAGATGGACGGTGCGATCCTGGTGGTGGCGGCGACCGACGGCCCCATGCCGCAGACCAAGGAACACGTTCTCCTGGCCCGCCAGGTAGGCGTGCCTTACATCGTGGTGTTCCTGAACAAGTGCGACGCGGTGGAAGACGAAGAGCTGACCGATCTCGTGGAGATGGAAGTCCGCGAGCTTCTGTCGAAGTACCAGTTCCCGGGCGACGATGTTCCGGTGATCCGGGGCTCGGCTCTGGGCGCGCTGAACGGCGAGCCCAAGTGGGAAGCCCAGATCGACGCGCTGATGGAGGCGGTGGACAAGAACGTTCCCCAGCCGCAGCGTTCGATCGACCTTCCCTTCCTGATGCCGATCGAAGATATCTTTTCCATCTCTGGACGTGGGACCGTCGTCACTGGACGCATTGAGCGCGGGAAGGTGAAGGTGGGCGAGGATGTCGAGATCGTCGGCTTCCGCGAAACCCGCAAGTCGGTTTGCACGGGCGTCGAAATGTTCAAGAAGCAGCTGGACGAAGGCCTGGCGGGCGATAACGCCGGCATCCTGCTGCGCGGCATTCCCAAGGAAGACGTGGAGCGCGGGATGGTTCTGGCCAAGCCGGGCTCGATCACGCCACACACCAACTTCAAGGGCGAAGTGTACGTGTTGTCGAAGGAGGAGGGTGGCCGTCATACGCCGTTCTTCAAGGGCTATCGTCCGCAGTTCTACTTCCGCACCACGGACGTGACGGGTGTGGCGGAGCTGCCGGCGGGCACGGAAATGGTGATGCCGGGCGACAACGTGCAGCTGGTGGTGGAGCTGATTACGCCGGTGGCCATGGAGAAGGGCTTGCGCTTTGCGATCCGCGAAGGCGGCCGCACGGTGGGCGCGGGCACCATCTCGGAAATCATCAAGTAGTAGGGAACAGGGATCAGGGAGCAGTAAATGCGCGTGAGTTGAACCGCCGCAGAAGCTGAACCCTGAACCCTGAAACCTGGAAAGCAGAGCCAATGGTAGGTCAAAGAATACGCATCCGGTTGAAGGCATACGACTATCGCGTGCTGGACACCTCGACCGGCGAGATCGTGGAAACGGCGAAGCGCACCGGAGCGACGGTGGCCGGTCCGATTCCCTTGCCGACGATCAAGAACAAGTATTGCGTCCTGCGTTCGCCGCACGTGGACAAGAAATCGCGTGAGGCATTCGAGATTCGCACGCACAAGCGGCTCATCGATATCCTCGAGCCGACGCAGCAGACAGTAGACGCGCTGATGAAGCTCGACCTGCCCGCGGGCGTCGATGTCGAGATCAAGGCGTTTGAAAAGTAGTTGTCAGTGATCAGTTGTCAGTAGCCAGAAAAAACTGAAAGCTGATGGCTGCCAGCTGAGAACTGGGTTTAATTCCGGCAGTGCGATGCAGATAGCTTCGCATGATGAGGTGAGGGCGACATGGCAGTTACAGGAATTTTGGGTAAAAAGATCGGCATGACGCAGGTCTTCGATGAAAAGGGCGAGGTGCACCCGATTACGGTGCTCCAAGCAGGCCCTTGCGTGATTACGCAGTTGAAGACGGCGACCAGGGATGGCTACGACGCGGCGCAGATCGGGCTGGTCGAATTCGTGAAGGCATCGAATATCACCAAGCCGCAGGCTGGCCATCTGGCCAAGACCGAAGCGCCTCCGGTGAAGTTCATCAAGGAAGTGAATATCGAAGCAGCCAGCGAAGGTTCGGACGGTGTAAAAGCCGGGGATCGCGTGCTGGTCGATATTTTCTCCGATGCGAAGTTCGTGGATGTAATTGGCACTTCGAAGGGCCGTGGGTTCGCGGGCGTCGTGCGCCGCCATCATTTCGGCGGCGGCCCCAAGTCGCACGGACACATGTTCCAGGTGCAGGGCTCGATCGGCGCCTCCTCATTTCCGTCGCGCGTGTTTCCCGGACAGCGGATGCCCGGCCACATGGGGACCGATCAGGTGACCGTCCGCAACCTGCGCATTCGCGGCATCGACCTGGACGAGAACCTTCTCATGGTCGAAGGGGCGGTGCCCGGACCTCGCGATGGATACGTGATGATTTCGAAAGCCAAGGCTCCGCCGCGCGAGCGTCGAGGCTTCGCCGGATCCGGCACGGTCGATCCGCTGAAGGCTTCGAAGAAGGCGACCGCGAAGAGAAAGTAAGCGGCTTTCAGCTGTCAGCTCTCAGCTTGTTGATTTGCTGGAGCCGGGGATGATTGCTTTACCGATGAAAGACTGAAAGCTGATGGCTGATAGCTGACAGCTGGTGGGAAGAAGACGATGGCAAACGTGGATGTAGTCAATCTGAATGGGGACAAGGTGGGCTCGCTCGATCTGGCCGATGCGGTGTTCGGGCAGGTGAACGAGGCTCTGCTCTGGGAGGCTGTCAAGCACTACCGCGCCTCACAGCGGCAGGGCACGCACGCCACCAAGAACCGCAAGCTGGTTGCAGGCTCCGGCAAGAAGCTCTGGAAGCAGAAGGGCACGGGCCGCGCGCGCGTGGGCTCGGTGCGTTCGCCCCTGTGGCGTCACGGCGGCACGGTCCACGGACCGCAGCCGCGCAGCTATGAATATGCTTTCCCGCGCAAGAAGCTGCTGGGCGCACTGCGCTCGGCACTGGCGGCGAAGCTTGCCGACGGCAAGCTCACGGTCGTGGATTCGCTGGAGATCAAGGAACCCAAGACCAAGCTCTATCGCGCCGCGCTCGACAAGCTGGGCGCAACGCGCACGGCTCTCCTGGTTGAGAATGGCAAAACGCTGAGCCAGGGTCTGATTCTGGGCGCCCGCAACCTTGCCGGCGTGGAACTGGTGCTCAACAACGAGGTGCACCCCTACGACCTGCTGCGCTACGACCGGGCGATTTTTTCAAAGGCTGCGATCGAGCAGTTGACCGAGGGCCTTGTGAAGAGCGTGTCAAAACGCCAACTCGCTGCAACGGAGGCCGCATAATGCCGACACTGTATACCGTGATTCGCCGCCCGCTGATTACGGAGAAGGGGTTGGGCGTGAAGGAAACCGAGGGGACGCTGGTGTTCGACGTCGCGCCCGAGGCCTCAAAGACCGAGGTCAAGCAGGCCGTGGAGACGCTTTTCAAGGTGAAGGTCGCCGCGGTACGCACCTCCAATGTTCCCGGCAAGGAACGCCGCCGCGGCAAGTTCGCGGGGTTCCGTCCGGACTGGAAAAAGGCTTACGTCCGGCTGAAGGCTGGCGAGAAGATGCCCGAGTACGTGAGCAATCTGTAAGAGCAGCTATGAGCTACTAGCTTCTAGCTACTAGCTTGTAAGTGCTGGAGCGAAGTTAGTCACAGAAGTTGGTTTGAGCAGGATGAGCTAGAAGCTAGCAGCTGAAAGCTAGGAGCTGATCCAAGGACTAAGACGATGGCAATCAAGACATACAGACCGATGACGCCGACCCTGCGGTTCAAGACCACGCAGGTGAACGACGATCTGACCACGGATCAGCCGCACAAGCCGCTGCTGGTGACGCGCAAGCGCACCGGCGGGCGCCGCAACTCGGGCGATCTGACCATTCGCCACCATGGCGGCGGCCACAAACAGAAGATCCGGATCATCGATTTCAAGCGGGACAAGTCCGGAGTTCCGGGCAAGGTCGCGACGATCGAGTACGATCCCAATCGCTCGGCCCGGATCGCGCTGGTGCACTACGCCGATGGCGAGAAGCGCTACATCCTGCAGCCGGTGGGGTTGAAGGTTGGCGCGACGGTGAGTTCGGGTCCCGAAGCCGACATCCTGGTGGGCAATGCGCTCCCGCTCAAGAATATTCCCGCCGGTACCACGGTCCATGCCATCGAGCTGCGTCCGGGCAAAGGCGCGCAAATGGCGCGTTCGGCCGGAGCGCAGGCGCAACTGGTGGCCAAGGAAGGCGACTACGCACTTCTGAAACTGCCTTCCGGCGAGACCCGCAAGGTGCTGGTTGAGTGCATGGCGACCATCGGCCAGGTGGGCAACACCGACCACGAGAACATCTCCATCGGCAAGGCAGGGCGCAATCGCTGGCTGGGCATTCGGCCTACCAACCGCGGCGTCACCATGAACCCGGTGGATCACCCGCACGGCGGCGGCGAGGGTAAGACCTCCGGCGGCCGTCACCCGGTGACCCCGTGGGGCCAGCCGACTCGCGGCTACAAGACGCGCAACAACAAGCGGACCGATGCATTTATCGTGGCCCGCCGGACGAAGTAAGAGAAAAGCCGCTAGCTTCTAGCTTCTAGCTACTAGCTAAAAGGCGGCACAAAAGATCAGGCAATAGCTCGGCAGATAGCTTGGGAAACAAAAGCTAGAGGCTAGGAGCTAGAAGCTAGGAGCTGAGTTTCATGGCACGTTCGACAAAAAAGGGTCCCTTCGTGGACGCGCACCTGAGCGTAAAGATCGAGGTGCTGAATGCGGCCAACGACAAGAAGGTCGTGAAGACCTGGTCGCGGCGCTCGACGATCTTTCCCGAGTTCGTGGGTCACACCATTGCGGTGCACAACGGCAAGAAGTTCGTTCCGGTGTATGTCACCGAAAACATGGTGGGACACAAGCTGGGCGAGTTTGCACCCACGCGCACGTTCAAGGGACACAGCGCAGGCGGCAAGGCGGAATCGTCCGCGAAGCCTGCGGGACGGTAAATGAAGCTACTAGCCTCTAGGTGCTAGCTCCTTTGTTTCGGGGAGCTCGGGAATTCAGAGGTTGGTACCGGACAAGCTAGCGGCTAGAAGCTGGCAGCTGATTTTGAGGAAGAAACCGATGGCAGTCGAGACAAAAGAATATCGGGCGGAGGCCAAGTTTCAGCGCGTATCACCGCAGAAGGCGCGGCTGGTGCTCGACCTGATCAAGGGCCGGGGTGTCCAGGAGGCGCTGGAGACGGCGGCCTTCACCAAGAAGCGCATCGCCCCCGTGATCCACAAGCTGCTGGTGTCGGCGGTGGACAACGCCAAGTACGTAGCCGGCGAGCAGGGCACCGACCTCGACGTGGACAACCTCTACGTCAAGCAGGCCCTGGCCAATGACGGGCCGCGCATGAAACGCATCCGTCCCGCGCCGATGGGCCGTGCCTATCGCTATCAGCGCCGGCTGACGCACATTGTGCTGTCAGTGGCCGAGCGCCCCGATGCGCACCGGTCCGATCTGGTAACCCGGGTGGAAGAGCCGGCAACGGCCAAGCCGGTCAAGAAGGCAAAGCCGGCGACGGAAAAGACCAGGGTAACAAAGAAGGTCAGCAAGAGGGCTTAGGGCAACGAGAGTGAAAAGCGCGGGTTGTTCGACTGCGGATTCGCTCAGCATGACAAGGCAGTAGAGAGGTTTGAGGAAACAAGCATGGGACAGAAAGTCCATCCGTACGGATTCCGGCTGGGAGTGAACAAGCCGTGGCGTTCGCGCTGGTTCTCGGAGCGCGACTATGACAAGCTCCTTGTCGAAGACGTGAAGCTCAAGGCGGAATTGCGCGAGAAGCTGAAGGCCGCGGGCGTGAGCTCGGTAGAGATCGAACGGCCGGGTAACAAGCTGCGCTTTCTGATCCGCACCGCGCGGCCAGGTATTGTCATCGGCCGCAAGGGCGCTGAGATCGAGAAGCTCAAGACTGAGCTCGGCAAGCGCACCAGCCGCGACGTGTTCATCGACATCATCGAGGTGAACAAGCCGGAACTCGATGCCCAGCTCGTCAGCGAGAACATCGCGCTGCAGCTCGAAAAGCGCGTAAGCTTCCGTCGCGCCATGCGCAAGAGTGTCGATTCGGCGCTGCGCTTCGGCTGCAAGGGGATCAAGGTGCGCGTGTCGGGCCGGCTGAACGGCAACGAAATCGCCCGCTCGGAGTGGTACCTGCAGGGACGCCTGCCGCTGCATACGCTGCGTGCGGACATTGACTACGGTTTCTCTGAGGCCCACACCACCTACGGCGTGATCGGCGTCAAGACCTGGATCTATCGCGGCGACATTTATGAACAGAAGCGTCGCCAGACGCCCGCGCCGGGCGGTACAGGCGTGTTTTAAGAACAGCTTCTAGCTCCTAGCCTCTAGCTTCTAGCTGGTTGGTGGGAAGTGGGGCTGCAGTGCAAGAAATGAAGCTGGGAGCTATTAGCTAGAAGCTAGTAGCTGCCTTTGAGGGTTTCGCTATGTTGATGCCAAAGAAGGTGAAGTTTCGCAAGCAGCAAAAGGGCAAGCGCCGCGGCAAGGCGTGGCGTGGCTCCTCGCTTGCGTTCGGCGAGTTCGGATTGAAGGTGCTGGAGTGCGGCTACATCACCGACCGGCAGATCGAAGCCAGCCGTATTGCCATGACCCGCTTCATCAAGCGCGGGGGCAAGATCTGGCTGCGGCTGTTTCCGGACAAGCCGATCACCAAGAAGCCGGCCGAAGTTCGTATGGGCTCGGGCAAGGGCGCGCTGGATCACTGGGTTGCTGTCGTGCGGCCGGGCAAGATCCTGTTCGAGATGGAGGGAGTTTCTCCCGAACTCGCGCAGGAAGCCATGCGCCTGGCGTCGAACAAGCTACCGTTGAAGACCAAGTTTGTGCAGCGGCCGGGAGCGGAGAAGACCGTGTCGGCGGAGACCAAGCCGGCTGCGTAATGCGGTATTGGATGCGGCGCGCGTCCCTATGGGAAACGGCGCTGCTGGAGAGAATTGAGATGGAACTCGAAAAGATTCGTAACTTGAGCGACGAGGAACTGGCGCACCATGAGAAGACTTCCGCGGAACAGCTGTTCCGGCTGCGTTTTCAGGTGGCCCTGGGGCAGAACGACGGAGTGAAGAAACTCCGCCAGCTGCGCAAGGAGATCGCTCAGATCAAGACCATTGCGCGCGAGCGTACCCTGGGCATTCGCGGGGCGGTGCCGGAATCCGGTGTCTCCGCGGAATTCAAGAGCGTAAAGAAGGGAGCGCGCTAGATGACGGCGACGACAGAAACAGCACAGGCGCCGGCGAAGGCCGCGCGGCGCAATGAAAAGGTCGGCAACGTGGTCTCGACCAAGATGCAGAAGACCATCGTGGTTGAAGTGGAAATGCGCAAGGCGCACCCGAAATACAAGCGGATCGTGCGCTCGACCAAGAAGTTCTACGCCCACGACGAGCAGAGTTCAGCGCGCATGGGCGATGTAGTTCGCATCCGCGAGACCCGCCCGCTGAGCAAGCTCAAGCGTTGGTCTTTGGAAGAAATTGTCCGCCGCTCGTCGCTCGGACAGATAGAAGAAGAAGCGCCAAAGCCGGCGAGCTAAGCTTCGGAACGGAGAAGAGACTATGGCAGTCCAAATGAGAACCATGCTCGCGGTTGCCGATAACTCCGGCGCGCGCAAGCTGCAGATGATCCTGCCCCTGGGCGGCGGGTTGGGCAAGAAGGCCGGACTCGGCGATGTGATTACCGCCGCGGTGAAGGAAGCCTCGCCCGATGGCACGGTAAAAAAGGGCAAGGTGGTGAAGGCGGTCATCGTGCGCACCCGCAAGGAGCATCGCCGCCGTGACGGCACCTACATCCGCTTCGACGAGAACGCGGCCGTGGTGATCGACGATGCGCACGAGCCGGTAGGTACGCGCGTGTTCGGTCCCGTGGCCCGCGAACTGCGCGAGAAGAAGTTTTTGAAGATTGTGTCCTTGGCGCCTGAAGTGGTGTAACAGTTTTTCAGTTTTCAGTCTTCAGTTGTCAGTCCGGCCGGTTGTTACTGAGAACTGACGACTGACAACTGAGAACTCTGGAGAGATTCATGCCGAGTTTGAATATTCGTCGCAACGATACGGTAAAGGTGCTCAGCGGCTCCGACCGGGGCAAGACAGGGCGCGTGCTGCGCGTTTTTCCCGACAAGGGCAGTCTCCTCGTCGAGCACGTGCGGGTGGTGAAGAAGACCGTTTCGAGCAAGGGAAGGCAGCGCACCAAGGGCGGCATCGCCGAGCAGGAATCGCCGATTAACGTCTCCAACGTAGCTCTGATTTGCCCCAATTGCGGGCCGGCCCGTATCGGCTACAAGATGGACGGCGACACCAAGGTTCGCCTGTGCAAGAAGTGTGGGCAGACGCTGCCCACGAAGAAGTAAGAAAGCAGCTTCTAGCTACTAACCTCTAGCTTCCGGTCTCTTCGTGCTGAAGCGGCAGTTTAGGTCGTAGCGAGATGAAGCTAGGAGCTAGCGGCTAGAAGCTAGCAGCTGTTTGAGACCTTCCGCAACGGTACACGGGCCGCGAAGCCCACTCCGGACACCGGAAGAAAGAGAGCAAAGGGAAATGGCAGCAAGACTGAGAGAGAAGTACCACAAGGAAATCAAGCAGGCTCTGCAGAAGGAACTCAACCTCGAGAACCCGATGGCGGTTCCTGCCCTGGTGAAGATCGTGCTGAACATGGGCCTGGGCGAGGCCACGCAGAACACCAAGCTGCTGGACCCGCTGGTAGGCGACCTGACCGCGATTGCCGGGCAGAAGCCGGTAACCACCAAGGCCAAGAAGTCGATTGCGGCCTTCAAGGTGCGCGCGGGAATGTCGATCGGGGCGATGGTTACCTTGCGAAATGACAAGGCCTACGAATTCCTCGACCGCTTGATTTCGACGGCGCTGCCCCGCGTGCGCGACTTCCGCGGCGTTTCGACAAAGAGTTTTGACGGGCGCGGCAATTACACGCTCGGCCTGCGCGATCAGCTGATCTTTCCGGAGATCGATTACTCCAAGGTGGAAAAGCTGAAGGGCATGAACATCACCATTGTGACCACGGCCAAGGACGACAACTCGGCGCGCGCGCTGCTCAAGCACTTCGGCATGCCGTTCCGCCAGGGGGCGTGAGAACAGCTTCTAGCTGCTAGCTTCTAGCCTCTAGCTTCGATCGAGGGGGAACCGGCATCTGAGGCAAAACAAATTTGAGTTTGTTCTGTGAGCTTCAGGTTGAACGATGGAACAAGCTAGAAGCTAGTAGCTAAAAGCTAGTAGCTGCCGTTAAGAGGAATCATGGCAACCACTGCAAAACGAGTGAAAGACGCGCGGAAGCCGAAGTTCAGCTCCCGCAAGCACAACCGGTGCAAGCTCTGCGGGAGGCCGCGCGGCTATCTGCGCAAGTTCGGCGTATGCCGTCTGTGCTTCCGTGGCCTGGCGCTCAAGGGCGAGATCCCGGGCGTCGTGAAATCGAGCTGGTAGAAACACAGGGATCAGAGATCAGGGGTGAGGGATTAGTTATTCGTGCGTGGCACGCAGCTGATCTGAAGCCAAAAGGTTTTTCTGATCCCTGACCCCTGAACCCTGTAGTAAGCATTCCCGCTGGTTTCCGCTTGGCCACAGCGAACAGGCGCAGCGGACGAACGGGGAATGAAGGAGAAGGAATGAGTCTGACCGACCCTGTAGCAGATTTTCTGGCGCGCATCCGGAATGCCATCCGGGCCCGCCATCAGAAGCTGGATGTGCCGGCTTCGAAGCTGAAGACCGAGATTGCCCGCATTCTCAAGGAAGAGGGCTACATTTCGAACTACAAGACCCAGGAAGAGGAAGGCAAGCTGGTGCTCCGCGTGTACCTGAAGTACGGGGGCTCCGATGCGGCCATCCGCGACCTGGCGCGCATCTCGCGTCCTGGCTGCCGGGTGTACATCGGACGCGATGAGATCAAGCGCGTCCAGGGTGGACTGGGCATTTCGATCATGACCACTCCCAAGGGCGTGATGACCGGCCGTCAGGCCCGCCGCGAAGGCGTGGGCGGCGAAGTGCTGTGCGAAGTGTGGTAAGGGAAGTTGTCAGTCATCAGTTGTCAGTCGCCGCGTACGAAGCCGTCGTGCAACATCAATCACTGACAACTGATTACTGAAAACTGAGAACTGTCTTTCGGCTGCAGTGGAACCACCGGACACGAGTGGGGACTCGCAAGCCAGCAAAGGATTCAATCGATGTCGCGTATTGGAAAGAAACCGATCCCGCTGCCCGCGGGTGTGAAGTACAAAGTGGATGGCAACACCGTGCTCGTCGAGGGGCCGAGGGGTAAGGTTTCAGCGCTGATCGCCGAGGGAATCACTCTTGAGACCAAGGACGGGACCCTGCACGTCAACCGGCAGGACGACAAGTTTGCTGCCTACCATGGTCTGACCCGCGCTTTGGTATTCAACGCGGTGCAGGGCGTGACCAAGGGCTGGACCAAAGAGCTGGACATCGTAGGCATCGGCTACCGCGCCGAGCTGAAGGGCAAGGGCACGGTGGTGTTCACGCTCGGGTATTCGCATCCCATTGAGGTTCCGCTGCCTTCGGGCATTGAAGTGGCCATCGATCCCAAGCAGACGCACCTGACGATTAGCGGCATCGACCGCCAGAAGGTGGGCCAGGTCGCGGCCGATATGCGTTCCCTGCGTAAGCCTGATCCATACAAGAACAAGGGCGTGCGCTACTCGAACGAGAAGCTGAAGAAGAAGGCCGGCAAGACGGGGGCCAAGTAAAGCAGTGATCAGTTGTCAGTGATCAGTTTTTCGCGGTGACCACTGTTCACTGACCACTGAAACAACCCGAACGGCGCCGCAGGGCGGTTCCGCTGATAGGAAAGAGAAAACCATGATTACGCAGAACAAAAGAAATGCAATCCGGCAGCGCATTCATGCGCGGATCCGGGCCAAGCTGAGCGGGACCGGCGAGCGGCCCCGCCTGAATGTGTACCGTTCGCTCAACCACATCTATGCCCAGGTGATCGACGACCAGAAGGGCGAGACCATTGTTTCGGCTTCAACCCTGGCGCTGAAGGCCAAGACCGGCGGCAATTTGGCCGCGGCCAAAGAGATCGGCAAGGCGATCGCCGAACGCGCCGTCGAAAAGGGCATCAAGAAAGTGGTCTTTGATCGCGGCGGCTTCCTCTATCACGGACGCATCAAGGCGCTGGCCGATGCGGCCCGCGAGGCGGGGCTGGAATTCTAAAGGCAGAGCTGGCAGTTAAGAAAACGAGAGAGCAATGACAATGTTGAAGAAGAAACTCGATGCCAACCAGTACAACCTAAAGGATCAGGTGGTGGCCATCAATCGCGTGACCAAAGTGGTCAAGGGCGGCAAGAACATGTCGTTTGCCGCATTGGTCGTCGTGGGTGACGCCGCCTCGGGTGTGGTGGGCTACGGTTCGGGCAAGGCCAAGGAAGTTCCCCAGGCAATTCGCAAGGGAATCGAGTCGGCCAAGAAGAACCTGTTCCGCATCAATCTGACCGATACCACGATCCCTCACCAGGTGCTGGGCCGCTACGGCTCCGGACAGGTGCTTCTCAAGCCGGCTCCCGAAGGAACGGGCGTGATCGCCGGCGGCGCGGTGCGCGCGGTGATGACTTCCGCCGGCGTGCAGAATGTGCTGACCAAGAGCCTCGGAACCGCCAATCCGCACAACGTGATCAAGGCCACTTTCGACGCGCTCACACAGCTGCGCGACAAGGGCGAAGTGGCTACGATGCGCGGCAAGCAGGTTGAGGATCTTTAATCATGGCCGAGACCAAAAAGATTCGCATTCAGTATTTCCGCTCGAAGAACAACACGCCGTACAAGCACAAGGCGATCGTTAAGGGGCTGGGCTTTACGCGGCTGAATCAGATCGTCGAGCGGGTCGACACCGAGTCCACGCGCGGCATGGTGAAAGCCATCCCGCACCTGGTACGGATCATCGAGTAGTTTTCAGCTGCCAGTCATCAGTTTTCAGCCGAAGAACCGCTGCGGCGAAGACCCAACTGAGAACTGACAACTGGAGACTGACAACTTCTCAAAACGCGAGTCGGCCGGATTCAATCCGCCCGGCGCTATTAGCGAGGAAATCATGGCACAGAATCTATCCAATTTACGCGCCCCCAAGAAAGCCAACACCGGGCGCAAGCGTGTCGGCCGCGGTATGGGCTCGGGCATGGGCAAGACATCGACCCGCGGCCACAAGGGCCAGGGTTCGCGCTCCGGCTCGAGCCTGATGCGCGGTTTCGAAGGCGGCCAGATGCCGCTTCACCGGCGGCTGCCCAAGCGCGGATTCACCAACATCTTCCGCACTGAATATACCGTGGTCAACCTCGACCGGATCGCAGAGCTGGGGGTCAGCGAGATCACCCTGGACGACTACCGGAAGCTGGGGCTGGCGTCGGGCAAAAAGGCGCTGATCAAGATCCTGGGCTCGGGCGAACTGACCTCGGCCATTACGATTCATGCCCACAAATTTTCCAAGTCGGCCGCCGAAAAGATCGAAAAAGCGGGCGGAAAAGCGGTCGTGTTGGGCGGCGCGGTCGCGGAGAAGGCCTAGGATCGGTCTAGCCCAGGTCTCAGAGTCGAGACCTGGGGCACCCGGCCATTGCTGAAAGCTGAAAAGGTGTGATCGGCCTCATATTCCGCGGTCTCCCACTTTCGTTAGGCTGTGGGAAATCGGAAGATGCTCTAAGATAAGAGAACACCCATTCGAGTGGCGACCTCGCCTGAAGCGGATACTCAACCATGCTGGAAAAGTTTCTCAACATCTTCCGAATTCCCGACCTGCGCAAGCGGGTGCTCTTTACCCTCGGTATCCTCGCCGTTTACCGCCTGGGCGCCTTCATCCCCACGCCCGGCGTGGACACCCGCAAACTCGAGCTGTTATTCAGCATGCAAAGCGGCTCGGCCCTGGGCTTGATGGACCTGTTCGGCGGCGGCAACCTGCGGCGCATGACCATCTTTGCCCTGGGCATCATGCCCTACATTACGGCGTCTATTATTTTTCAGCTGCTGACCGTGGTTTATGAGCCGCTGGCGCGCATCCAAAAGGAAGGCGAACTGGGCCGGCGCAAGATTACCCAGTGGACCCGCTACATGACCGTGGTCCTGGGAGCGCTCCAGTCCATCGGCATTGCAGCGATTCTTACCCGGCAGGGGCTGGTCCTGAACCCGGGTATCGGCTTCAGCTTGATGACGGTGCTCACGCTGACGACCGGCACGGCTTTCATTATGTGGCTAGGCGAACAGATCACCGACCGCGGCATCGGCAACGGCATGAGCCTGCTGATCTTCGCCGGCATTATCGCCGGCCTGCCTCGTGGCGCCGGGGACCTGATCGAAAAGGTCCGTACCAACGCCTGGGGTTCCTTCACATTTATCGCCGTCGTTCTTCTCCTGGCCGCCATGGTGGCGGTGGTGGCGTTCATCGTGTTTGTGGAACGTTCGGAGCGGCGCATCCCCATCCAGAGCGCGCGTCGCATTGTCGGCAGGCGCATGATGGGCGGCCAGTCCAGCCACCTGCCCCTCAAGGTGAACTCCGGCGGCGTCATGCCGGTCATCTTCGCCAGTTCGATCCTCTCCGCGCCGCTGCTGTTCGGGCAGGTCGAGTGGGTGCAGAACAGCCGGTTCTTCCAGCCCATTATCCAGGCCCTGCAGCCCGGATATCCGTGGTATGAGACCCTCTACGTGCTGGGCATCATCTTCTTCGCGTACTTCTATGTATCGATCGTGATGAAGCCGGACGACATCGCGGACAATTTCCGCAAGTCGGGTTCTTTCATTCCCGGCATCCGGCCGGGCAAGCGGACTTCGGACTTCATCAATGACATTCTCACCCGCATCACGCTGGTGGGCGCGCTGTACCTGATCATCATTTCCCTCGTTCCTACGTTCCTCATCTCCGGCATCCGTTTCGACAAGCTTTGGCTGATCGGTCGGGTCTTTGAAAACCTGCCGAACTGGATGACCCATGGCATGAACGTCAACTTCTATTTCGGCGGTACTTCGCTGCTGATCGTAGTTGGCGTGGCTATGGACACTGTCAACCAGATCGAATCGCAGCTGATCATGCGCCACTATGACGGCTTTTCCCCGCGCTCCGGTCGTATTCGCGGAAGGAAAACCTGGTAAAAATGTCTTCGTCTTTTGCGATGCAAGTAGAAAGAGACCGGGAAATATCGTTGAACATCATCCCGGGACCGATCCTTTTGTTAGGTGCGCCGGGGGTGGGCAAGGGAACGCAGGCCAAGGAACTGGTGAAGCTGTGGGGCATCCCCCAGATCTCAACCGGCGACTTGCTGCGCGCCAACGTGTCCCAGGATACGCCGCTCGGCATTATTGCCAGGGAAACCATGGACCGGGGAGAACTGGTCCCCGATTCCCTGGTGAACGAGATGGTGGCGGCCCGACTCGTCGAACCGGATACCATCCGCGGCTACATTCTGGACGGGTTCCCGCGCACCCTGCCCCAGGCCGGGTGGCTGGATGGGCGTCTGGCCGCCCAACAGCTTGCTTTGCCGGTGGTTGCTGTGAGCATCAGCGTGGACTATAATCAATTATTGCGCCGGATTACGGGGCGCAGGAATTGTCCTGTCTGCCAGACCATCTATAACGTGTATTCGAATCCGCCTAAAGTGGATGAAATCTGCGATATAGAAGGGGCTGCTTTAGTCCAGCGAGCCGATGACACGGAGCAGGTCTTTGCGGAGCGCATGCGCTCTTACGAAGCTCTGACCACGCCCGTGATTGAGCACTACCGGGCTTTGGGACGTTTCGTGGAAGTGGATGGGGACCGGGCCATCGCCGAGGTGGCAGCCGGAATTGTTTATGCCGTCGAACGGTTGCGGGCAGGTTAGCGCAATCGCTCGGCGGATTGTGCGTGTGAGAAGCCAGTGGTCAGGGATCAGTGGCCAGGGATCAGTTGAAAAGCCGCCGGAACAATCGGCATCAACTGCTATCGGATACTGGAACGATGACTGGGGTGATTGGGAAGTGCGGAATTGGCTGGTCTTCGCCGATTGTTGCACTATGGAGCTGATCACTGACCACTGATTGCTGAAAGCTGGTTTTTCGTGGCAGTTGTACTGAAGTCGTCTTCGGAGATCGAGAAAATGCGCCGCGCGGGGCAAGTGGTCCGCGAGGTCCTCGAACTCGTGCGGGGCCTGGTTCGTCCCGGTGCGACCACCCTCGACTTGGAGAAGGCGGCGGAGAAGCGCATCAAGGAACTGGGCGCGAAGGCGGCATTCAAGGGGTATCACGGGTATCCCTGCGTTCTTTGCACTTCGGTCAACAGCGAAGTGGTGCATGGAATTCCTTCGCCGAAACGGGTTCTGAAAGAAGGGGATATCGTTTCGGTGGATTGCGGGGCGATCGTCGACGGCTACTATGGCGACGCGGCGATCACCGTTCCGGTAGGCGAGACAATCGATCCGAATACGGCCCGCCTCTTGAAAGTGACTGAGGCGTCGCTCCATTCGGGCATCGCCGCGGTCAAGCCGGGAGCCACGCTGGGCGATATCGGGGCCGCCGTGCAGAGCGTGGTCGAATCGGAAGGGTTTTCGGTGGTGCGAGATTTTGTCGGGCACGGAATCGGCGTCCATATGCACGAGGATCCGCAGGTGCCCAATTTCGGGGAAGCCGGCCATGGCATGAAGCTGCGGGCCGGCATGGTGATTGCGATCGAGCCGATGGTCAATGCCGGCGCTCCGGATGTCCGCGTCCTGGGCGACGGCTGGACGGCAGTCACCGGCGATGGAAGTATGAGTGCTCATTTCGAGCACACGGTGGCGGTGACCGCGACCGGGGCGAGAATTCTGACCGAGTAAAAGCGGCTTTTAGCTCCTGGCCTCTAGCTTTTCTGTGTTGAAGCGATGAGTTTGGTCAAGCGGCTGAATTCGGTTCAACGTTGCCGGCTGGAAAACCGGCAGAAGGGTACACCGTTTGTCGAAGGAAGACGCGATTGAGGTTATGGCAACAGTCGTTGAGACGTTGCCCAATGCAATGTTCAAGGTGAAGCTCGAAACCAACCACGAAGTACTGGCTCATGTTTCGGGAAGGATGCGCAAGAACTTCATCCGCATACTCCCCGGCGATCGCGTGGCTGTGGAACTGAGCCCCTACGACCTGAATCGCGGCCGGATCGTGTACCGGTACAAATAAGAATCATCCCGCGTCGTCCAACAGATGCGCGGAGAAGGGCAGCAAAATGAAGGTCCGTGCATCGGTAAAGAAGATTTGCGTGAAGTGCAAGGTCATCAACCGCCGCGGGGTGGTTCGCGTGATCTGCGAGAACGCAAAGCACAAGCAGCGCCAGGGCTAGGTGGCTTTTGGCATTGAGCGGAAACCTCCACGAAGAGGGATCAGGTTTCAGGGATCAGGGATCAGTTGATTCAGCGCGAACGAGCAGTATGAATTGACCCCTGATCTCTGACCCCTGAACCCTCAAATCAAGGGGCTAGTTAGCTGAAGTCAAGGCTTGCGATGAACCCCGGAGGATTTCCGGATTACCCCGTGCGAACCGGTTGAGGCCGGAGGCACACAACCAGTAGCAGCAAAGGAATTGGAATGGCACGTATTGCTGGCGTCGATCTGCCCCGCAACAAGCAGGCCCGGATCGCGCTTACGTACATCTTCGGCATCGGGAATCCCCGCGCCCTGAAGATTCTGGAGAAAGCCAATGTCGACGGCTTCAAGAAAGTCCAGGACCTGGGTGAGGAAGAGGTCAACCGTATCCGCCAGGTGATTGAGGACGAGGGTGAAGTCGAGGGCGATCTCCGCAAAGACGTCCAGATGCACATCAAGCGCCTCATCGATATCCAGAGCTATCGCGGCAACCGCCATCGTCGGTCGCTGCCGGTGCGCGGACAGCGCACCCACACCAATGCCCGCACCCGCAAGGGGCCCCGTAAGGGCACGATTGCCGGCAAGAAGAAAGCGACGGCGAAGACCTAATGGCGAAACAGGAGCAAAAGGCCGGCGCCAAGGCTGGCAAGACCAAGAAGTTCAAGAAGCGCGAGCGCAAGAATGTGCCGTTTGGCATAGCGTACATCCAGGCCTCGTTCAACAACACGATCGTGACCATCACCGACCAGATGGGCAACACGCTCAGCTGGAAGAGCTCGGGGTCGCTCGGTTTCCGCGGATCGCGCAAGGGCACGCCCTTCGCGGCGCAGCAGGCGGCTTCGAATGCGGCCGGCATGGCCCGCGATCACGGTCTGCGCGCAGTCGATGTGCGTGTGGCCGGTCCCGGATCGGGGCGCGAATCAGCCATCCGCGCGTTAGCCGCGGCAGGTATCGAAGTCAAGTCGATCCGCGACGTGACCCCGGTGCCGCACAATGGCTGCCGGCCGCCGAAAAGACGGCGCGTGTAAAACAGGGATCAGGGATCAGGGATCAGGGATCAGTCAATGCATCGGAATGCCGGCTGATTCAACTGATTCCAAGATCCCGATCCTGACATCGGGAACGAGAACGGGAGTGAGCGGACAGTCAACGGAAACCTGTACGGCAGGTTTTTGACTGATCCCTGATCCCTGATCCCTGTTCCCTTAAACAATGGGCCGGGACGACCTGCGCACCGTCGCACGTAAACCGGCCGTCATCCGAAGTCAGGAGAAGAAATGGCTCGTTATACCGGAGCAGTCTGCCGCCTTTGCCGTCGCGAAGGCACCAAGCTCTTTTTGAAGGGCACCAAATGCACGTCCGACCGCTGCCCGATTGAGAAGCGCAACTTTCCTCCCGGCCAGCACGGCAAGGACCGCAAGGCCAAGATCGTGGGCTACGGCCTGCAGCTGCACGAAAAGCAGAAGGCCAAGCGCATCTACTTCACCCTGGAAGGCCAGTTCCGCGAGTACTACGAGAAGGCCAACCGCGCCACCGGCGTTACCGGCGAACTGCTTATCCAGCAACTGGAGCGCCGCCTGGACAACGTTGCCTACCGGCTCGGCTTCGCCATCTCGCGCCGTCAGGCCCGCCAGGTTGTCCGCCACGGGCACGTGCAGGTTAACGGCAGGAAGGTGAACATTCCTTCCTTCCAGGTGAATGTCGGTGATGAGATCGCCATCCGGGATGAAGCCAAGAAGCACGTGATCATCGAGCAGGGCACCCAGTACGCCGCTCAAAACCCGGTACCGGTGTGGCTCGAAGCGAACTTTGAAGGTATGTCCGGCCGCGTTCTGTCGCTGCCTGGACGCAAGGACGTGAACCTGCCCATTAATGAGCAGCTGATCGTCGAGTTGTACAGCAAGTAACACAGCTACTAGCTTCTAGCTTCCAGCTCCTAGCTCGATCGCGGTAGAACCTGCTGTGTGGGTTTCCGTCGAAAAAGCTAGAAGCTAGCGGCTAGAAGCTAGAAGCTGCAATTCAACCGAAGGAGAACTTGCGCGGCCGCCGCAAAATGCATCGCGACGTACCTGCCGCGCGGGAAAAGAGACAAAGATATGTTGTGGAGAGGATTCCAGAAACCGAAGCGCCTCGCAGTGGATGCCGAGTCGCTGACCGAAACCTACGGCAAGTTCAGCGCCCAGCCCTTTGAACGCGGGTTTGGCACCACCATCGGCAACGCCCTGCGCCGCACTCTGCTCAGCTCGATCGAAGGCGCTGCCGTCACCGCCATCCGCATCGAAGGCGTACTGCACGAATTCCAGTCCATCGCTGGCGTGGTCGAAGACGCCACCGACATCATCCTGAACCTCAAGCAGGTTCCCTTCAAGCTCGCGGGCGAAGGCCCCAAGGCGCTGTATCTGCGTGCCGACCAGCCCGGCGTGGTCACCTCCGGCATGATCGAAGCCGATGGAGACGTCGAGATCCTCGACAAGAACGTCTACATCGCTACCGTGTCCGAAGGCGGCAAGCTGGAAATGGAAATGCGCCTGAAGCGCGGGCGCGGCTACATCTCCGCCGACAAGAATTTCGACGCCGACCTGGGCCTGGGCTTCATTCCCGTCGACTCGGTCCATTCCCCGGTGCGCCGCGTGAACTACGTTGTCGACGCTGCCCGGCTCGGCCAGATCACCGACTACGACAAGCTCACCCTCGAAGTGTGGACCAACGGAGCCGTTCTGCCCGCCGACGCTGTCGGCCTGGCCGCCAAGCTGCTCAAGGACCACATGAACATCTTCATCAACTTCGAAGAGGAAATCGAGGCGGAAGCGCGCGGCGAAGAAGGACGCATCCTGCTGCGCAACGACAATCTCAATCGCTCCGTCGAAGAACTGGAACTGTCGGTCCGCAGCTACAACTGCCTCAAGAACGCCAACATTCAGACCATTGGCGAGCTGGTGCAGAAGACCGAAGCGGAAATGCTCAAGACCAAGAACTTCGGCCGCAAGAGCCTCAACGAGATCAAGGAAATCCTCGCCCAGATGGGCCTCTCGCTGGGCATGAAGATCGACGAGAGCGGCAACGCTGTGCCGGGGCCGACGAGCATTCCGCCCGCCGCCGCGCTGGCCGCCAGCTACAACCGCTACGACGAAGAAGACGAGCCGCTGGATTCGGTTGACCTCCAGTTGCCCACCGAAACCGAGAATTTCTAGAGCCTCGGCCAGCACGACACTGGGTGCCCCAGGTCTCGATTTTGAGGCCTGGGCGAGCACCGAAGAAAATTTCGAAAGAGAGTAACACCCATGCGCCATCGCAATGCAGGATTCAAGCTCGGACGCAACACCAGCCATCGCCGCGCTCTGTTGCGCAACCTGGTCACGTCCGTCATCGTGGAAGACCGCGTGGAGACGACCGTGGCCAAGGCCAAGGCTGTTCGCCCGCATGTCGAAAAGATGATCACCCTCGGCAAGAAGGGCGATCTGCACTCCCGCCGCCAGGCGCTCAGCTTCCTGCAGACCGATACGGCGGTCTCGAGGCTGTTTGAAACCGTGGCGCCCCGCTACGGCGACCGCCAGGGCGGCTATCTGCGCATCGTCAGAACCGGCTTCCGCAAGGGTGACGGCGGCGAGAAGGCATTCATCGAACTGCTGGGCGCTGAAAAGCAGCTTGAGGTCAAGCGCCAGAAGCGCGCCGACATCAAGGCCAAGAAGCGCGCCGAACTCGAAAAGCAGCTCGAAGAGACCAAGAAGGAAGACGAAAAGGGCGGCGAAGAGGCTGCTTAGCGGCCAGCTTCTCCATTCCGGATCCGATCAACGAGGAAGGCAACAACGGGCATCCGCTCCGGCGGGTGCCCGTTGTTGCGTCTGAACTTGTCGCGGCGCTTGAAACACGAGAACAGTAGGCGAACAAAAAGCGAATTTATATCCTCCGGTCTGTGTAAAACTCACCCGCGCCTTATTGACCGTTTCTTCAAGACCGCCAAGCCCGGGCGGCGTATCGTGGGAACGTCCCTCTTTCGGGACCAAATCCATTTGCCAAACTGCGCGAGGCGGACCATGAGTGACACCGTAGTTCCGGCCCTGACTGCCGAGGGATCTCTGAAGAGCAAGCGAACCGCTCCCGGCGTTGCGGCTTTCGCAAGTTCATTCCTCGACAACCTGTTCTTCGTCCAAGGCCGGTATCGCGAGCGGGCCACCCTCAACGATCTCTATATGGCTCTGGCGCACACCGTGCGCGACCGCCTGGTAGAGCGATGGATCCAGACCGTCCGCAATTACCGGGCGCAGGACGCGCGCGTGGTTTGCTATCTATCGGCGGAATTCCTCACCGGACCTCATCTCGCCAACAACCTGATCAATCTCGGGATCTACGAAGAAGCCGAGGAGGCGATGCGTTCGCTGGACCTCAGCCTCGATACGCTGATCGAGCAGGAGGAGGAGCCGGGGCTGGGCAACGGCGGACTCGGCCGCCTGGCATCCTGCTTCATGGATTCGCTGGCAACCCTCGACATTCCGGCCATCGGCTACGGCATCTACTACGAGTACGGCATCTTCGACCAGGTGATTCGGGACGGTTGGCAGGTGGAGACGACCGATAAGTGGCTCCGGCTCGGCAACCCCTGGGCCATCGAGCGGCCCGAGGATGTATTCGAAGTAAAATTCGGCGGTCGCACCGAGACCTATAGCGACGCTGAGGGCCATTACCGGGTGCGCTGGATACCGGAAAAACTGGTGCGCGGCATTCCCCACGATACGCCCATCCTCGGCTATCGGACCAACACCGCTAACACCATGCGCCTGTGGTCGGCAGCCGCGGTGGAATCATTCGACTTCGGGACCTTCAACACCGGCAACTTCTTTGGCGCCGTCGCCGACAAGGTATCGTCGGAGAACATTTCCAAAATTCTTTATCCCAACGACGAAGAGATTCAGGGCAAGCAGTTACGGCTGGAGCAGCAGTTCTTCTTTGTCTCCTGCTCGCTGCAACACATCCTGCAAATCCAGACCCACGCAAAGCGTCCCCTGGCCGATCTGCACCGCTCCTTTGCCGTCCAGATGAATGACACCCATCCAGCGATCGCGGTCGCCGAGTTAATGCGGCTGCTGGTGGACGAACATGGACTCAATTGGGATACGGCGTGGAGCACGACGACCCGCACGCTTTCCTATACGAACCACACCCTGTTGCCGGAGGCCCTGGAGCAGTGGCCGCTGGGTATGTTCGGGTCCCTTCTGCCGCGTCATCTGGAGATCATCGACGAGATCAACCGCCGCCACCTTGACAACGTGCGCGCCAGATTTCCCGGCGATGCAGACCGCGTGCGACGTCTGTCGCTGATCAATGAGGATGGAGAGCGCTACGTGCGCATGGCACACCTGGCATCGCTTGGCAGTCACGCCATCAACGGCGTGGCGGAGCTGCACACGGAATTGCTGAAGAAGAACGTTCTCCACGACTTTTACGACCTCACACCGGAGAAGTTCAGCAACAAGACAAACGGCGTGACTCCGCGGCGCTGGATGGTGCTGAGCAACCCGCGCCTTACCCAGCTTCTGACCGCGCGCTTAGGCCCCGGGTGGATTCATGACCTGGAGAAGCTGCGGCGTCTGGAACCGATCATCGGGGATCCCGAGTTGGCCCAGGAGTGGCATGCCATCAAGCGCCACAACAAGGAACGCCTCGCCGCCTACGTGCACGACCAACTCGCAATCACAGTGGATCCGGCTTCGATGTTCGATGTGCTGGTGAAACGGATGCACGAGTACAAGCGCCAGCACCTGCAGGTGCTGCATATTCTCACCCTCTACAAGCGCATCCAGCACAACCCCGATGCCGACATGCAGCCGCGCACGTTTATTTTTGGCGGCAAGGCCGCGCCGGGCTATCGCATGGCCAAACTCATCATCAAGCTGATCCACTCCATGGCTGCGGTCATCCACGGAGACCCGTTGGTGCGCGACCGCATCAAGGTGGTGTTCTTGCCCGATTTCAACGTCACGCGGGGACATAGGGTCTATCCGGCCGCGGATCTTTCAGAACAGATTTCGCTGGCTGGAAAGGAAGCGTCCGGCACGGGAAATATGAAATTTGCCATGAACGGCGCGCTGACCATCGGTACGCTTGACGGCGCGAACGTCGAGATTCGAGAAGAGGTGGGAGAGGACAATTTCTTCCTCTTCGGACTGACCACGCCCGAGGTAGTGCGGAAGAAGGCCGAAGGGTACAATCCGCGGTCGTATTACGAAGCCAACCCCAATCTCCGGGAAGTCCTCGACTCTCTCGCGAATGGCGAGTTCTCCCACGGTGACCGGACGCTGTTCGAACCTTTGCTCCAGTCGTTGCTCACCCGGGACGAGTACATGCTGCTGGCCGATTACCAGTCTTATATCGATTGCCAGGACAGCGTTAGCGCCGCCTATCGCGATCGCGACCGCTGGACGCGCATGTCGATGCTGAATGTAGCCCGGATCGGCAAGTTCTCGTCCGACCGCAGTATCCGCGACTATTGCGCCGACATCTGGAAGAGCTGGCCGGTCAAGATCGAGTTGTAGCCATCGAATCGATGGGTCGCACTTCGCGGTGGCGTTGGCGCTCTTCCGTCGGTCCGACTCACGCTGCGCGGGCCAGGCGTTTTGGCCTGCTTATGCGCATGAACAGATAGACCAGTAACTGCAGTGTGATGGCTCCCGTGCAATCCAGCAGCACATCCCACGGCGACGAGGTCCGGTTGGGCAGAAAGGACTGGTGATACTCGTCGGCGCTGGCGATAAGCGCTGTTCCGAGCAGGGCCAGCATGGCATCGGTTAAGAAGCGCGAGTGGGGAAGCGTCATCCACCAAGCCCGGAGCCACGCCAGTCCGATAAGGCCGTAGCCGATAAAATGGCCGGACTTGCGAATATAGTGATGGATGATCTCCCATCGTCTGGCCGATACGTGCCCGAAGATGGCCTCGAAGAGAGCACGCAAAGGGCTGCTGGTGTGATCCGCGCCCATCCATTCAGTGGACTCCACCGCAATCATGGCGATCCCTAAAGCGACCGGCAGCCAGGTTCTTACCCAGAACACCCAGTGGCGTCGATCATTCCACATGGTAGTTGGGAGCCTCGCGGGTGATGATGACGTCGTGCACGTGGCTTTCCCGGAGGCCGGCGCCGGAAATGCGCACGAACTGCCCGTTGTCCTGAAGCTCACGGATGGTGCTGCACCCCAGATAACCCATGCCGGAGCGCAGTCCCCCCACAAGCTGGTAGACCATGGATTCGAGGGGTCCGCGGTACGGAACCCGCCCCTCAATTCCCTCGGGAACGTACTTGGCCAGGCGATTCTGGCCATTGCGTTCCCGCTGGACCACCCCTTCGCCCCCTGCTTCCGCTTCGGCCAGATCGGCAGTGCTCTGGAAGTAGCGCTCGCCGCCGCCCTGGCTCATCGCGCTGAGCGACCCCATGCCGCGATAGCTCTTGAAGCTTCGGCCCTGGTAAAGAATGGTTTCGCCGGGGCTCTCGTCGACCCCCGCGAAGAGCGAGCCGATCATGACCGAACTGGCTCCGGCCGCAATGGCCTTTGTCACCTCGCCGGAATACTTGATGCCGCCGTCGGCAATCACGGGGATGTTCCGTTCGCGCGCGGCGCGATAGGCTTCGGCGATGGCTGTGATCTGCGGCATGCCTGCGCCGGTGACCATGCGCGTTGTGCAGATGGAACCGGGTCCGATGCCCACTTTGATGGCGTCGGCGCCGGCGTCGATGAGCGCCAATGCTCCCTCGTAGGTGGCCACGTTGCCGGCCACCAGACCCACGCCCGGGAAGCGCTTCTTCACTTCGCGCACCGCTTCAAGCACGCGCGACGAGTGGCCGTGCGCGGAATCGATGGCGAGCACGTCGATGCGGGCTTTCACGAGTTCCGCGGCGCGCTCCAGAAAGTCTCCCGTGGCGCCGATCGCTCCGCCCACGCGCAACCGGCCCTTTTCGTCTTTGCTGGCGTTGGGGTACTTCAGCTTCTTCTGGATATCCTTGACGGTGATCAGGCCCTTCAACTCGTACTCGTCGTTGACGACCAGGAGCTTCTCGACGCGGTGCTCGTGCAGGATTTGTTCCGCCTCTTCGAGTGTGGTGCCGACCGGAACCGTGATGAGATTCTTTTTGGTCATGACGGCGCTGATGGGGATATCGGTGCGGGTCTCAAAGCGCAGATCGCGGTTGGTGAGAATGCCCACCAGCTTCAGGCCCTGCGTGACCGGCACGCCGGAGATCCGGTAACGGCGCATTACCTCGAGAGCGTCACCGATCATCTGGTCCGGCCCGATGGTGACCGGGTCCACGATCATGCCGCTTTCGGAGCGTTTCACCTTGTCGATCTCGCCCGCCTGGGCTTCGACGTTCAGGTTGCGGTGGACGATGCCGATGCCGCCCATCTGCGCCATGGCAATGGCCATGCGCGATTCGGTGACCGTGTCCATGGCCGACGAAAGCAGCGGCGTGTTCAGCGTGATGTCGCGGGTGAGCTGCGTCTGGGTGCTCACCTGCGTGGGCACCACCTCACTGTAGGCAGGCACGAGCAGGACGTCGTCAAAGGTGAGAGCTTCAGGAAGTGTCTTGGCCAGCATAATACTCGGATGCGCCTGGCGGACCAGGGTTCCACTCACTGGGTCGGCAGGCGCTTGTGTCTATTGTAGCGGAGGACGTTGCGGCGGACTGGACATCGCCGCGATTCCAGCGATCACACGCTCGCGGATCACCCGAAGTGTGTCGGGCCAGCTACACGCCCACCGGGAACGGCTTGGGGCTTGATTCGTCCGTATTGGCTCCGCCGCGCCACCGCTCGAACCGTCCTTGCAGCAGGCTCATCAGGCCCGTATACCAGTAGCCGATGACGAAAAGGATCAGGAACGGCGCGGTGAAGTAGTTGTGGTTGGAGAAACAGTAGACGATGGCCAGAAAGAAGTAGGCGCCGATGAACAGCTCGATCCAAGGGGTCAGCTTGAGGCGCTTGCGGTACTTGGCGGCGTGGGTCTTTTCGCCCTTCTTGGCGACCCGGTACTTCGGGGTGCGAGCGAAGGCGCTTTTTATGCCGAACAAGGCCTCCATCACGGCCTTGGAGTTGGTCACCGTGAGGCCGATCCCGAGAGCCATCAGGAAGGGCAGATACAGGAAGGTCTTCATCCAGGTCTTCGGAAACAATACCCGCTGGCTGACCAGGTAGAACACTGCGATCGACAAGCTCGATGCGGTGAACAGGGGTACATCGATGAGCAGCATCTGGAACCAGCCCTGGTAGAAGCGCACGATCATGCACGGGATCAAGAGCGCCGTCATGACAATCATCAGGGGATAGCTGACGTTGGCGGTCAGGTGGTAGACCGCTTCAATTTTGATCCGGCGCGGCACATCCGACCGGAACATCATGGGCAGAACCTTTTTGCTGGTCTGGATGAGTCCCTTGGCCCAACGCGCCTGCTGGGTTTTGAACGCGGTCATCTCGATGGGCAGTTCGGCCGGGCACTCGATCTCGGGCAGGTACTTGAATTTCCAGCCGGCCATTTGCGAGCGGTAGCTGAGGTCGGTGTCCTCGGTGAGGGTGTCGTGCTGCCAGCCGCCCGCGTCGGTAATGGCCTGGCGCCGCCACATCCCGGCGGTGCCATTGAAGTTGAAGAACTGCTGCGCCCGCGACCGGGCCCCGTGCTCCAGAACGAAATGGCCGTCGAGAAGGATGGCTTCGATCTGGGTCAGCAGGCTGTAATCCCGGTTCAGGTGGGTCCAGCGGGTTTGCACCATCCCGATTTCGGGCTCCGCGAAGTGGTGGATGACCCGCATCAGCCAGTCGGGCGGCGGCACAAAGTCGGCATCGAAGATGGCGATGAACTCTCCCTTTGCCAGCTTGAGTCCCGCATCCAGCGCGCCGGCCTTGAAGCCGTGACGGTTGGTGCGGTGGATGTAGACAATGGGATGGCCCAGCGCTGCATAGCGCTCGACAATCGAGGAAGCCACCTCGGTTGTCTCGTCGGTCGAGTCGTCCAGGACCTGGATTTCGAGCTTTTCGCGCGGATACTCCATCGCGCACACGGCTTCGATCAGGCGGTCGATCACAAACTGCTCGTTGAAAATGGGCAGTTGCACCGTTACGTTGGGCAGTTCGTCAAAATGCCGCGCCGGGTGGGGATTATGCCGCTTGCGGTATTTGAAGTAGTGCCAGCACATGGTATAGCGATGGATTCCATACACCGCCAGCACGATCATGACCAGGAAATAAGGAAACAGGAGGGCCGCATCAAACCAGTTCCAGTAGTGGTGCACCATGGAAAACGGGTCGGTGAACCACGTCTTCATCTGGTGTTTGAGGCTGTTCTGCTGCGCGAATGCCATCGCGTGGAGTGGGGCGACGGCGATCGACAACCAACAAAGCGGCGCGGCGAACAGGGCAAGCCTCCAAGGAGCGGCTAAGTGACATTGTAAGCGAATGGCTGCCTCGGCAACTCAGACCGTCTTGCATACGCGTGCCCGATTCGCCGGAGTCCATCTCATACCGCCCTGGTTGTGACTAGAAGAAGAATCGACTCGAAGCGCTGCGTCTAATCGTGCATCGAAACGGGGTGTGTCGTCGGATTCACCATTCATGGACAAGAATCGACCGATGTGCAACAGTCGAAACGGTCTGGAAGTGCGGTCCCTACGATTCAGAATCCGCAAAGCGTTTGCTTCCGGTGTCCCTGGTTGCTGTTGGCCGTCATCTAACCTATGCTCTTCCGTGTCAGGAGAAACAGGATGTCGACTGTCGCCGCTTCACCCATTGCCGCCGCTCGGGGCGGAAGCTTCCTCATCGAGCCCCGCACGCCCCAGGAGGTTTTCACGCCCGAAGACCTGAGCCCGGAGCAGCGCCAGATTGCCGCCACCGCCGCCCAGTTTGCGCGTGAAGAGATTCTTCCCCATGTGGACGCTGTCGAAGCCAAGGAAGCCGGGGTCATGCGCGGCCTCCTCGAAAAGGCTGCCGGGCTAGGATTCACATCGGTCGAAATCCCGGAAGAGTACGGCGGCATGGGCATGGACAAGATCACATCCACCGTCGTGACGGACAATCTCGCGGTGCTTGCCAGCTTTTCGACAGCATTTGGAGCGCAGACCGGAATCGGCACCCTCCCCCTGGTCTGGTACGGCACCGAAGAGCAGAAGAAAAAGTACCTGCCCCGGCTGGCCAGCGGCGAATGGTGCGCGGCTTACGCGCTTTCTGAAGCCAGTTCGGGCTCAGACGCCATGAACGTCCGCACCCGGGCGACCCTGTCGGACGATGGAAGCCACTACATCCTCAATGGCGAAAAGATGTGGATTACCAACTGCGGCTTCGCGGACCTGTACACCGTTTTCGCCAAGATCGACGGGGCGAAATTTTCCGCGTTTCTCGTGGAAAGAACCTTTCCGGGTGCGAAGGTCGGGGCCGAAGAGCACAAGCTGGGAATTCGCGGGTCATCGACCTGCCCGCTGGTGCTGGACAATTGCCGGGTCCCGGCCGAGAACTTGCTGGGCGTCGAGGGCAAGGGCCATCACATCGCCTTCAACGTCCTGAACGTCGGGCGCTTCAAGCTCGGCGTGGCCTGCGTGGGCGGTTCCCGCCAAGCCCTGACAGCCATGGTTCGTTATGCCAAAGAGCGCAAGGCCTTCGGAAAATCGATCTCCGAGTTCGGGCTCATTCAGCGCAAGATCGCCCTGGGCGCCGCGCGGCTATACGCGGCCGAAAGCATGGCTTACCGGACCGTGGGCATGATCGATGCCGCGCTCTCCCAGTTAGGGCCCGAGCAGGCAAAGGATCCGCGCGAAATCCAGCGCCGCATCGAGGAGTATGCGGTTGAGTGCTCCATCCTGAAGGTTTACGGATCGGAGATGACCAGCTACATCGCGGACGAATATGTCGCCGTGATGGGCGGCTACGGCTACGTCGAGGAGTACCCGGCGGAACGGTTTTATCGCGACGCGCGCATCAACCGTATCTTCGAGGGAACGAACGAGATCAATCGCCTCATCATCACCGGGTGGTTGATGAAGCGAGCGGCGGCGGGCGAGCTACCCCTGTTGAAAGCCATCCGCAGCCTCATGGACGAAGTTACGCAGCCGCCCTCAATGGACGGCAGCGGGGACTCAGGCGAGGTGCTCGGACACGAGGCCGAATTGCTCGCGGCATCGCGCAAGATCGGGTTGTTTGCCGCCGGGGTCGCAAGCCAGCGCTTTCTGGCCGCACTCCAGGACCAGCAGGAAATCATGGCCGATCTCGCCGATATCATCAGCCAGGTGTACGCGTTGGATTCGGCTTTGTTACGGGCCAGGAAACTCGCCGACTCGGGCAAGGGTTCGGCCGAAGTTGCTGCCGCGATGACTGGCCTGCTGGCGGACGAAACGCTGGGATTCGCGGAACAGGCCGCGCGCAGGATACTGGCGGCCTGCGCGGAGGGAGACGAATTGCGCACCCAACTCGCTATCCTCCGCCGGCTGGCCCGTTCAAGCCCATCCGATACGGTTGCGCTGAGCCGCGCGGTGGCCAAAAGGTGCATCGAGATGGAGA
>Ga0206794_1058_pt1 | contig 30841 bp, 24 predicted proteins | sample Alteio_BWOrgCont_70_FD_152877 | JGI IMG/M metagenome (GOLD analysis project Ga0206794, IMG submission 152877) | Enriched cells from forest soil in Barre Woods Harvard Forest LTER site, Petersham, Massachusetts, United States -... | ecosystem: Environmental > Terrestrial > Soil > Temperate forest >...
GGGCGGTCAGGCAGAAGTTAAGGGTGTTTCGGGTACATGGAGAGACTTGACTGAAAACGTCAATTTCATGGCCGGTAACTTAACCAACCAGGTGCGCAACATTGCCAAGGTTACCACAGCGGTTGCTAAAGGCGATTTGTCACAAAAGATCACGGTCGATGCTAAAGGTGAGATCTTGGAATTGAAAAACATGATCAATACCATGGTGGACCAGCTCAACTCTTTTGCGGCGGAAGTAACCCGTGTGGCCAAGGAAGTGGGTACGGAAGGGAAACTGGGCGGTCAGGCAGAAGTTAAGGGTGTATCGGGTACATGGAAAGACTTGACGGATAACGTCAACTTCATGGCCGGTAACCTGACCAAACAAGTACGCGGTATCGTCCGCGTCGTGACTGCTGTTGCTAACGGGGACTTGAATCAAAAATTCGTTCTGGAAGCCAAAGGAGAAGTAGCGGCCTTGGCAGAAACCATCAATAATATGATCGACACGCTCAGCACCTTTGCGGATCAGGTAACAACCGTTGCCCGTGAGGTAGGTATCGAAGGGCAGCTCGGTGGTCAAGCTAAAGTACCCGGCGCTTCGGGGGTGTGGAAAGACTTGACGGATAACGTCAACTTCATGGCCGGTAACCTGACCAAACAAGTACGCGGTATCATTAAGGTCGTTACGGCTGTTGCTAACGGCGATCTTTCGGAAAAGTTTGTTCTGGAAGCCAAAGGTGAAGTGGCAGGTTTGGCGGAAACGATCAATAGTATGACAGACACCTTACGTACCTTCGCGGATCAAGTAACTACCGTGGCCCGCGAAGTAGGTATTGAAGGTAAGCTCGGAGGTCAAGCCAAGGTGCCTGGTGCGTCTGGTATCTGGAAAGATTTGACCGGAAACGTCAATCAGCTGGCAGGTAACCTGACATCCCAGGTGCGTGCCATCGCGGAGGTTTCCACCGCCGTTACCAAGGGTGACTTGACCCGGTCCATTACCGTCGAGGCCCAAGGTGAAGTCGCGGCCTTAAAGGATAATATCAACCAAATGATCACCAACTTAAAAGACACTACCGCCCAAAACAAAGACCAGGACTGGTTGAAAACAAACTTGGCCCGGTTTTCCAGCATGATGCAAGGCCAGAGAAACCTGACAGCTGTGGCCCAACTGATCATGTCGGAATTAACGCCCATCGTTGATGCTCAACATGGTGCATTCTTTGTGGCCATGCAGTCGGACAATGATACTACATTGACCCTCATTGCCAGCTATGCGTTTAATGAACGCAAGAATCTTTCCAGCAAATACCGGCTGAAAGAGTCTTTGGTGGGGCAATGCGCATTTGAGAAAAAACGCATTTTGATCACTAAACCGCCACAAGATTATATTTCCATCACCTCCGGTTTGGGCGAATCTACACCGCAGAACATCCTTCTTTTGCCCGTCGTATTCGAAGGTGAATTAAAAGCTGTCATCGAATTGGCATCTTTCCAGCCATTCAGTGTCAATTACCTCAACTTCTTAGACCAGCTCATGGACAGCGTCGGTGTCATCTTGAACATGATCTCCTCTACCATGAGAACAGAGGAGCTTCTGCAAGAGGTCAAACGCTCCAACTCGGAATTGGAAAACCAGGCCAAGGAACTTGAAGATAAAGCCAAGCTCCTCGAGCTCAAGAACAAAGAAGTTGAGATGGCGAGCTTGTCCCTGGAGGAAAAGGCTGAACAGCTGTCTTTGATCTCCAAATATAAATCAGAATTCCTGGCCAACATGTCCCATGAGCTGCGCACTCCTTTAAACAGTTTGCTCATCCTTTCCAAGGCCTTGTCTGAAAATAAGGATAATAATCTGACAACCGATCAGATCAAGTATGCTTCCACCGTCCATTCGACGGGCCAGGACCTCTTGACCCTGATCAATGAGATCCTTGATCTCTCCAAGGTGGAAGCTGGTAAAATGTCCATTGAACCACAGGAAATCCAGCTGCCGCAGATCTTTGAGTACCTGGAACATAACTTCCGGCCGTTGGCAGAGCATAAGAACCTCGCTTTTGTCATCAATGCCAATGAAAATCTTCCTAAAACGGTGTTTACAGATAACAGCCGTCTGCAGCAAATCCTTAAGAACCTGTTGTCCAATGCCCTTAAGTTCACGGAAAGGGGCGAAGTTACTATGGATATCAGGATCGTGGAAAAAGGAAAGAGATTCGGCAATGAAACATTGGATAAAAGTCCTTCGGTCGTGGCCTTTGCCGTCAGAGATACCGGTATTGGCATTCCTGCCGATAAGCAAAATATTATCTTTGAGGCATTTCAACAAGCTGATGGTACAACCAGCCGTAAGTATGGTGGTACCGGCTTAGGGCTTACCATCAGCCGTGAAATCGCCCGATTGCTCGGAGGCATGATCAAGGTCGAAAGCGCTCCGGGAATGGGAAGTACTTTTACGCTTTATCTGCCGGAAAAATATATCGGAGCAGAAACTGTAAGCAAGGGCAATGGCGACATCAGAGAAATTTCCCATCCATCACTGCCTAAGAATGCCGATTTTAAGGGCAAGAAAATCCTCATTGTTGACGATGATATGAGGAACATCTATGCCATGACAAGCGTTCTTGAGCCTTGGGGCATGATCGTCAGCCATGCGGATAACGGTAAAAACGGGCTTCGCCGTCTGAAAGAGAAGCCTGATACGGACTTGATCTTGATGGACATCATGATGCCGGAAATGAACGGTTTCGATGCCATTAAGATGATCCGTAAAATATCAAAATTCGAGTCCCTGCCCATCATTGCTTTAACAGCCAAGGCGATGAAGGGAGACCGTGAACAATGTTTGGAAGCGGGAGCTTCTGATTATATTACTAAACCTGTAGATACAGACCGTCTGCTTGCGGTGATGTATTCATGGTTGACTAAATAATGATGGATACTATGGCAACGCAAGAGATTTTTACGGCTACCAGGGCTAACATCCTGGTAGTCGATGACCGACCGGATGGTTTGCTTGCCCTGGAAGCTGTGCTCGCCTGCGATCAGTATAATCTTTTTAAAGCCAGCAGCGGCCAGGAAGCTTTGCGGCTTTCATTATTCAATGATTTTGCCGTCATCCTTCTTGACGTGCAAATGCCGGAAATGGATGGTTTCCAAACCGCCAACTTGTTACGGGAAAATTACCGCTCCAAGGACACTCCTATTATTTTTGTGACGGCCATTAACAAAGAGATCCGCCATATCAACCAAGGGTATGAAAATGGGGCTGTTGATTATATTTTTAAACCCTTTGATCCATTTATCCTTAAATCAAAAGTTAATGTATTTGTCGATCTCTTCAATAAGAATTTACAGATCAAACAGCAAGCGGACCAATTAAGGAAAATTGAAAAACAGGAAAAAGAACGGCAAATTTCGGAGATCAGGCAGGAAAGCTTCCGCAGCTATTCGCATTTGGCTGATGCGGCCCCTAACAGCATTATTAAGGTCAACCCTTCGGGAGAAGTGGAGTATTTTAATCAACGGTGGTTTGAATACACCGGATTCCAATCGGAAATAGATTGGGAAACAGTCGTCCATCCACAGGATAAAAGAAAGTTCATGGCACTTTGGTTACGCATGAGCCGCCGGAAAAGTAAGGCTTATGAGGTAGAGATCCGTTTACGCTGTGCCAAGGACGGCGTCTTCAGGTGGCATTTGGTAAGGGCGGTTCCGGATATAAAAAATGGGGAAAACATCTGTTGGATCGCCAGTTGCACGGATATTGATAACATTAAAAGGACTGAAGAATCTTTGATAAATCTCTCCCATGAGCTTAACCGGTCCAATCAAGAACTGGAAGAATATGCCTATGTGGCCTCCCATGATTTAAAAGAACCGCTGCATGTGGTTTCTTCCTTTGTTTATCTGCTTGAGAAACGTTTTCAACCAAAATTGGATGAGCATGAGCGGCAATATTTAAGATTCATCAAAGAAGGCGTCAGCCAAGCCCAAAGGCTGATCAAAGATATATTGGAATATAGCCGTATCGGTAAAGAGAAAAAAATTGAGCTTATAAACCTCTCTTCGGTTATAACGGAAGTTTTGGGCAACCTAAAAACTGTCAGCGCAGAAGCGGGTGCAACGATCACCTGCGGGGCAATGCCAAGAATAAATGCCAACAATTTAGAAATGGTGCAGCTTTTTCAGAATTTAATAGCCAATGCCATTAAATACAGGGGCCAAAGACCTTTGGAAATCCGGATCGACGCAAGAGCTGAAGGCGGTAAGTGGGTCTTTTCAATCAAAGATAATGGTATAGGCATTGACCCCCAGTTTAAAGAACGGATTTTTGATATGTTCCGCAGGCTTCATGGGAAAACGGAATATTCCGGTACCGGGATAGGGCTTGCTATATGTAAGAAAATAGTGGAAAACCATGGTGGGAAGATATGGGTTGACTCAGGGCTGAATGACGGGTCGACATTCTATTTTTCGATCAAACAAGATGCATGAATATATTAATCGTAGAAGACAGTGAACCCGAACAGATGATCATTAAAGAAGCTTTTATGGAAATAAAAGTCAGGCATGATCTATTTATGGTCAATGACGGGATTGAAGCCATGGAGTTTCTCCAACGGACAGGGGCATATCAGGGAGCGCCCAAACCGGACCTGATCATCCTTGATTTGAACATGCCCAGAAAGAATGGTTTGGAAGTTTTATCAGATATCAAGGAAAATCCTTATTTGAAACATATCCCGGTTTTTGCGTTCTCTAATTCTGATTTTCCAAGGGATATATGCAAGTGTTATGCGATGGGCGTCAATGCGTACATCAGCAAGCCTATTGATTTCCAGGGTTTTATTGACTTTGCCCATGTGATTGACACGTTTTGGTTTAAATTGGTCCGATACTGTTCTCATTAATAAGGGAGATCCCATGAAGAAAAAAAGAATCATTATCCTCGATGACGAACCTTTGGTTTCGATTCTGCTGAAGGAAATCATTGAAGAAGGTCAGGAATTGGAAGTATCACAGATCACCACCGATAGGGACGAATTTCTGGGTTTGGTAGGCGCAAATGATTTTGATGCCGCCGTCATTGATATATCGATTGGGGGATTTCGTGAGGGAGGGATTGAACTATTACATACCATGAAAAATATGGAGAATGACCTGCCTTTGATCATGTTGTCCGCTCATGATGAGCTTTTTTATGCTTTGCGATGCCTGCAGGCAGGTGCCAAAGGATACATTAATAAGAAATATATCTGCACGGACATAGTGCGGTGCCTTAAAACGGTCCTTGGCGGTCATCTATTTGTATCCGGAGACAGGGGAGAATCTATTCTAAGGCAGTTTATGGGGTTGGAATCATCCCTGGGAGTATAATCTCACTAAAGGAGACTTCATGCGGATCTTGGTCGTGGAAGATGAAAAACGTATTGCAGACTTCGTTGCCAGGGGGCTGAAAGAAGAGCATTATGCCGTGGACATTGCCTATGATGGGGAACAAGGTCTATACCTGGCTGACATCAATACGTATGATCTGATGATATTTGATGTCATGCTCCCCAAATACGAGGGAGTGGATATGTGCCGTCAGTTGCGTGCCAAGAAGATTAATACTCCTATCCTCATGCTGACCGCCCGGGCTGCTGTGAAGGACAAGGTCACCGGGCTTAACGCAGGTGCTGATGATTATTTGACCAAACCTTTTTCCTTTGAAGAATTACTGGCCCGCGTCAAGGTTTTGCTGAGAAGGCCAACGGCCAATAAGACCTCTGTTTTAAAAGTGGCTGATCTGGAACTGAATCAGCTTAGTCATGAAGTCAAACGCAATGGCAGGCAGATGATCTTAACGGCCAAAGAATTTGCCTTGTTGGAATATTTCATGCTTAATTCGTCACAAGTCATCAGCCGTTCCATGATCTCCGAACATGTCTGGAATGAACAGTTTGACAGTATGACTAATGTCATCGACGTTCATATCCGCAATCTGCGCAATAAGATCGACGATGGATTCAAGAAAAAGTTGATCCATACCCTGCGCGGATCGGGATATATGCTGAAAAATACCGCATGAAATTCAGTTCCATTAAATTTGAGATCAGCATTCTTTATACGGCCATTTTAGGCCTTATCCTCGTTGCCTTCAGCGCTGTCTTGTATCTCATTTCCAACGCCTTTTTGCAACAAACAGACCAGCAGCTTAAAGTCAAAGCCCGGGCTGTTGATTTGACAGTCAAATCATATTTAAGTGTTCTCGGTGATAGCCATGATAATCTGGCCCAAGCTGTCAGCAAGACCTTGGCCATGAAAAACGAGAATTTTCTTCAATATAAAACCTGGAAAATTTCCGAAAAATGGCACGGCCAGGCACAGTCCCTTAATTTGGATCGGGACTATATCGATTTTGTGAGTCAAAGTGCAAAAGAGGTGTTTAGCTCCCCTATTTTGGACAAGAATTTACGCGTTCTTTTTCTGGAAGACATCCAATTCCCCCCGCCAGGTCAGGTTGCTTTCCGTACGTTGAAGATCGGGCATGTCAATATACGGATGATCAATTATCCTTTTACGGACAAGATCGTCGGCCGATATTTGATCCAGATAGGCGTGTCCCAGGATCCCCTCATGCAACAATTGCGTAACTGGCTTTATTCCATTGCCATCAGTGTTCCTGTTATCTTGCTTATTACAAATTTTATCGGGAGGATCCTTGCTGGCAGGATCCTCAAGCCGGTCTATGAAATCACTGAAATGGCCAACAAGATCACGCAACAGGACCTTTCTGCCCGGATCAAGACCAAACATTTCGACAGTGAAATGGAAACCTTGATCGGGTCTTTTAATGAGATGATTGCACGCCTGGAGAGGTCTTTCAAGCATATTGAACAATTCAGTTATCATGCAGCCCATGAATTAAAGACCCCTTTGACGATCATTCAAGGGGAAGCGAATCTTTTATTGCGTAAAGAACGTTCCATCCATGAGTACAAGCAGGCCTTGCGGATCATCCTGGAAGAATCACAGCGTGTGCTTAAAACAGTGGATGATTTATTATTGCTGACCAAATTAGGATATAGCCAGGAAGTGTTTAAATTTGAACAATTTGATTTTATTGAATTTTTCTATGAGATCGTTGAGCAAAACCGTTTAATAGCAGCTAACAAGGGGATCGGGATCAGGATGAACCTGCAAAATGCCAAACCGCCTTTGATGATCAAAGGCGACAGGGTTCATTTGCGCCGCTTATTCTTTAATATCATTGACAATGCCATCAAATTTACACCGGAAGGTGGCTGTGTTGACATGTGTATCGAGCACGATCACGGGAAGATCATCAGTACTATCCGTGACAATGGCCCCGGCATTGCGCCTGAAAATTTGAAAAAAATATTTGAAGAATTTTACCGTGCCAATAAGAATACCCCCGGCAGCGGTTTGGGATTGAATATTGCCTACTCGATCGCCAAGCTTCATCAGGGAGAGATCCGGGTTGAAAGCCAATTGGGACATGGCACCACCTTCAGTGTCATTTTACCGCTTCAAAATTAATCCCTAATTCATCTTTTTTTAATCTTAATAAAATTATAATTTCATCAGAGGAAAATTTTATAGGGAAAAGAGGAGGTTTTATGCTCAGAAAAACGTTACATTTGATTTTGTTGGGAATGTTGTCATTGAATCTTTGCGGATGTTTTCTTTTTGTGGCAGGTGTCGCAGGCGGGGCAGGGACAGCGGTTTGGCTTTCCGGAAAGTTGACCCAGGAATTTCATGCTTCGTATCACACGACCGTAGATGCGACAAGCGCTGCATTACAATCGCTTAATTTACAAGTGGTCAAAGAATCACAGGATGAGAATGTTACCCAGTTTAAAGGTACTTACACTGATGGCAGGGAAATGTGGGTTGACGTTCATCGAGTGACGGATTCTTCCACCACGGTAGAAGTCCGGATAGGCGGGGTCAATCCTGACAAAGAAGCGGCCGGCATGGTGCTTAAGAAAATTCAGGGTTATTTATAGTGAGGATCAAAGTATGGTGTTTTTTGATCTGGTATTCGGTTTATTGCTGGTGTTCGCGGGCAGGAATCTATTTTGGCTATGTGTGGGAATCGTCGGCTTTTTGGTCGGCGTGCAATGCGCTGAAATGTTAGGTTTACCCGATAGCTGGATGGAACTGCTGATGGCCTTGAGCCTGGGTTGTCTGGGGGCTGCCTTAACAGTAAGTTTCGAATGGTTTATGCTGATATTTGGGATGGGTTTCTTAGGCGGAGGGTATTTATTGATGAGAATATTTCCGTCAGAGGCCCAACAAGACCCCCATGTATGGCTGGTCTTTGTGGTCGGAGGCATCGTGGGCATGTGTCTAATGGTCATCGCTCTTGATTGGACAATGATCATGATCTCTTCGTTATTGGGGGCCATGTTAATTGTCAGTGCTGTTTTTGGCCCCCCACCGTTTCGGGACATTTTGTTTGTTATCAGCATGACAATAGGTATCGTGGTGCAGTATTTAACGTTAAGGGGTACTCCGCAAGAGGGGCGTTCTGCCGTAGGAGGATAGGATGCTTAAAGAAGACTTGCAGGGATTTGTTCAGGAAAAGCTGGGCGACTATATGTTTGTGGTCGTTTCCAACCGCCAGCCGTATGAACATGTCTATCGAAAAGGTAAAATCGAGTGCCAGCGGCCTTCAGGCGGGGTCATTACTGCTCTTGATCCTGTGATGCAGGCCTGCCATGGCTTATGGATAGCGGCCGGCAGCGGAGAGGCAGACCACCGGGTCACGGACCGATTTGACAAGATCGAGGTCCCGGTGGATGATCCTGCCTATTCCCTAAAAAGGGTGTGGTTAACAAAACAGGAAGAAGAGGGATATTACTACGGATATTCCAACGATGCCCTTTGGCCTCTGTGCCATACTGCTTTTCAAAGACCTGTATTCAAGCAGGAAGATTGGCAGCATTACATCAATGTTAATGAGAAATTTGCCAAGGCTGTGATGGAAGAGATCGGGACTGCAAAAGCCTTTATCTGGATCCAGGATTATCATTTCTGCCTGCTGCCTAAATTATTAAAAGACAGGGCTGAAGCCAATCAGTTGATCATCGCTCATTTTTGGCATATTCCCTGGCCGGGTTATGAAGCCTTTCGCATTTGTCCCCAGAAAGATGAGATCCTGGAGGGGATGCTGGCCAATGACATGATCGGTTTTCATACACACTATCATTGTAATAATTTTATCGAGGTGGTGGACCGGCAGTTGGAAAGTAAGATCGACCGGGAACGTTTTTCGGTGATCCGCAAAGACCATGAGACCCTGATCAGGCCATATCCCATCAGTGTGGACTTTGAAGAAATTAACCAGCATGTCCAGTCGGATGATTTTGAAAGGCTTCAAAGCGAGCTGAGCGAAGAATTCCATCTGGGAGATTGCAGGCTTTTGCTGGGTGTTGACCGTATCGACTATACCAAGGGTATTCCGGAGAGATTATGGGCCATTGACCGTTTGTTGGACAAAAGGCCGGAATTGAAAGGGAAAATAATATTCCTGCAGTTGGGTGTTTTAAGCCGTATTCACATCGACAAATACAAGTCTTTGAATGATGAGATCAATGCCCTGGTTGAAAAGATCAACTGGAAGCATTCTACTGGTGACTGGAGTCCGGTTATTCTTCTGCGCGGTAACATGCCGGCAAACAAGCTGCGTGCACTTTATCGCATGGCCCAAGTCTGCATTGTCAGTTCCCTGCACGACGGGATGAACCTGGTTTCCAAAGAATTCATCTCCGCCCATTGTGATGAAGAGGGGGCCCTGGTCTTAAGCCAGTTTGCAGGCTCTGCCCGGGAATTGACTGAAGCGACTTTGATCAATCCGTACGACAGTGAACAATTCAGCGAGAGTATTTATCAGGCCTTGACCATGCCGCAAGAAGATCGACGCAAACGCATGATCAAAATGAGGCAGATGGTGCGGGAGAATAATATATACCGATGGGCGGCCAGATTTCTTTCCGGATTATTGAAAATTGAATTTAAAGAACTTCAGGAGGTGAAGGTTTGAAAGATTTATTTCAATACTGGGACAGTATAACCAAAACGTGGGGAGACAAGAAGATTGTCTTATTTTTGGATTATGACGGCACATTGACGCCGATCGCGCGAAGCCCGTCACAGGCGACCTTGTCCCCGGAAAATAAAGAATTGCTCCGGCATCTGGTGAACAATCCTGTGTTTCAGGTGGTAATCATCAGTGGCCGGATGCTTGCCGATGTCAAACAGATAGTCGGGATCAAGGGGGTGATTTATATCGGCAATCATGGATGGGAAATAGAAGGCTCTTCCATGCATTTTGAAAGCCTTATCCCTGTCCAAACCTCCTCTGTATTGAAAAAGATCAAATATGAACTGATGACACAGCTTTCTGATATTCAAGGCGCTTTTGTGGAAGACAAAGGGGTGACGCTGAGTGTGCATTACCGCCAGGTGGCAGGTGACAAAGAATTCCTGGTCAAAAGGATCTTTGACTACATTTGCAGGCCCTATCACAGGCAACATATGATCAAGATCCATGCCGGGAAAAAGGTCCTTGAATTAAGGCCTCCGGTGGAATGGGACAAGGGTAAAGCAGCTCTTTGGCTGTTGAGAAAGCATGAGATCCTTTATGGAAAAGGGAATGTTTTACCGGTCTATATAGGGGACGACAGCAGTGATGAAGATGCTTTTATTGCCCTCAAGGATAAGGGGATCACTGTTTTGGTGGGTTACCAAAAGTTTTCAGCAGCTGATTATTATTTGGCGGGGCCGCGGGAAGTGACAGGGCTCTTAAGGCACATTGTTGACGGTGCCTATGAAAAATTATGACTGCCCTGCTGTCAAGAATTGGCTGGCTCTTCATGAACATAGGTAGTATACTTAAGCGACGGGAAATGATAAGAAGAACGGCTGCCATGACAACATTACAAAAACTTCAGACCCTATCCACCAGCCGCCTTTCCGTCGCCATCGCCATCCTGTACTCTCTTGTTGCTTATGGATCTCTTCAATTGGCTTTTGAAGGCACCAATGCTTCGCCGGTCTGGCCTCCGTCCGGTATTGCTTTTACTGCTATTTGGTTTTTTGGATACCGGATTTGGCCCGGCATATGGTTGGGGGCTTTTATAGCCAATATCCTGGTCTTCATGCATAGTGGTTGGACGGCTATCCCGGCGGTCCCGGTTTCGGCGCTGATCGCTGTTGGTAATAGCTTGGAGGCCTTGTTTGGTGTTTTTCTATTGCGTAATTTCACCGAAGAGACTGTTGAGTTATCCAAGATCACTGATATTTTTAAATTTGTTTTTGCCGTTCTGGTGGCTTGTTTGACCAGTGCCACCATCGGAACATCTGCTGTTTATTTTTCCCATCCTGCCGCAGGTGTTTCTTTTGATATGATCTGGTTTACATGGTGGCTGGGGGATGTTGTCGGTATCCTTGTCATCGCATCCATATTCCTGACCTTTCACCGGAAATTATGGCAAATAAATTCCTGGCAAAGTGCCCTTGAAGCTGTTTTAGTGACTCTTGTCTTGATCATCGTGAATGCGGGGGTATTCATGGGCAAATTCCCGGAATTCGGGTTCTATTCCCATGTGACCTATTTGGTTTTACCTTTTGCCATATGGGCCACCTATCGTTTTGGTTTTCCGGGTGCGACAGTATCCCTATTGTCCACCGCTGTCATCGCTGTTGTCGGATCGATGCTTCACCTGGGTCCTTTTGTCGGCCAACGGGTGCAGGAAGAATTGGTGATCGTGGAATGCTTTATAGGTGTTATTGCGGTGACAGTCCTGACCTTGGCCGCGGCTTCGTATGAGCGTCAAAAGGCAGAGGAGGATGTCAAATATAGTGAAGCACGTTTTAGAAGCCTGGTGGAGAATAGTTTTGAAGTCATCGCGTTGGTTGATACACAGGCCAAGGTTCTTTATACCAGCCCGTCGACTAAGAATATTCTGGGCCATGATAATTCGGAACTTGTGGGGCGTTCCATGTTTGAGTTCATGCATCCCCAGGATATTTCCGGCATTTTTGAGATTTTTCAGGGGCTTTTAAAGAGTCCCGGAGCTATCACCCATGCGATATGCCGTATGCAGCGCAAAGACGGCAGCTGGCGTTGGATGGAGGGGTCAGGCCATAATCTTTTGCATGACCCGGCTATCGGCGCCATTGTTATCAATTATCGCGACATTACAGAACGTAAATTGTCGCAGGAACAATTTGAACAAGTTGTCGAATTTTCTCCTGTCGCCAACATTATGATCAACAAGGAGGGGAAGATACAGCTGGTCAATAAGACCACTGAAACACTTTTTGGATATAGCCGTGAAGAATTGTTAAAGATGAAGATTGAAAATTTGGTGCCGGAGCAATTCCGTAACAAACATCCTTCCTTTCGGGAAGGTTTTCAAGTTGATCCCATAGCACGGCCAATGGGGGCTGAGAGAGAACTTTACGCATTGAGAAAAGACAACAGGCAAATACCTGTTGAGATCGGATTGACGCCAATAGAAACTGAGCAAGGTCTTTGTGTATTGGCCTCTATCGTGGATATCGCCCAGCGTAAGAAGGCTGAAGAGATCCTAAAACGGGACAAGGAAAGTTTGGAGCTATTAGTGGATGAACGTTCCAAAGAATTGATCAAAACGCAGAAGGAACTCAAGCAATTCAGCCGCCTGGCGGATATAGGGACCTTGGCCGCGACCGTGGCCCACGAGCTGCGTAATCCATTAGGGGTCATTCATTTGGCAGCTTATAATTTAAAGAAAGAAAGAATTGAACTGAACGCCAATAAACATTTGGTGAACATTGAGAAGAAGGTTTGGGAAGGTAACCAGATCATTGATAATCTCCTGAGTTATGCGCGCATTAAGATCCCTAATTATGAAAATGTGCATATCCTTCCTATCCTTGATGAGTGTGTGGCATCTGTCCAGGGGCGATTCGGGGAAAAGGGCATCAAAATTGAAAAGAAATATGAAGAAGGGTTGGATTATATTGATACCGATCCCAACCAAATCCGCGAGATTTTTCTGAATATTTTGAACAATGCATGTCAGGCCATTGCCGCACCCGACGGCAAGGTTGAATTAAGGGCGGGGCGTGAAGGACAGCGTGAAGGGGACATGATCAAGATCAGTGTGCAGGATACCGGTATCGGCATTGCCCAGGAAGACATGGATAAGATCTTTGAGCCGTTTTTTACCCGTAAATCCAAAGGTACGGGGCTTGGGATGACTATTTGTAATGAATTGGTGCAATTACATCAAGGCAAGATCGAGATCAAGAGCCAGGTGGGGGTAGGGACCACGGTCAGTGTTTTTTTGCCGGTACACAGGAGAAATCATGCTGAAGTTCCTGCTCATTGATGACGACGAAGAATTGTGCGCGGAACTGGCACAGGTCCTTTCTTTCGAGGGTTTTGAAGTGGATGTGGCTTTTGACGGGCTCGAGGGATTGCAGCATCTGCAGCAGAAACAATATCAAATTATCATCCTGGACTTGAAATTGCCGGGACTTAATGGTTTCGGGGTTCTTAAGGGTATTAGAAAAACAGTTAAGTCCCCCAAGGTCTTGATACTTTCAGGACGGCCTTTAGGAGAGCCTTTGCTTAAAGAAGATGGTCTCTCTCAAGATGAAGAGGAAAAAATCCTCAATATGGCAGACGTTGTGATCAACAAGCCTTTTAAAGTAGAGAATTTGATCCAAAAGATCAAGGCATTGGCGTTGACAATAGTAGTGGATAAATGATAGTAAAAAGCAGAACTGTGCCATTGTCGTTCTGTTTTAAAAAGATATACTTGAAGTGGAAGATAAAACCCCCATTTGGAGTCATATTTAAAGCAGGAGGTGCACATGACAAGCGCAGTTTTTGAACCTCAACAGGATCTGCAAGCGGCAGGCTCCAAAACCAAACCTCTTATCATGATTGTAGATGATAATGTCGAGCTCTTGGAAGAGTTGGAAAATCTATTGAAATTGGGAGGGTACGATGTCATCGCTATTAGCGACGGCACCAAGGTGATGGAAACGGCCTTGAAGGATAAACCTGACCTGATCTTATTGGATTTGAAAATGAGCCCTAAAAGCGGGTTTCAGATCGCAGATGAGGCAAGGTATTCAATGCTTCTTAAAGGGGTGCCTATTATTGCGATGACAGGTTTTTTTACGGAGAAACAGCATTTTTTGATGATGAAATTATGCGGTATCAAGACATCCATCCTGAAGCCTTTCAGGCCGCTTAATCTCATCACTAAGATTGAGTTTGCTCTCGGGAACCGTCTGGAAGAATATGAAACCGACGGGACATGAACAAAAGTACGCAATACCAGTTCTCGTCGTTGAACGAAACCCGCCCCCGCAACGGGGGTGGGTTTCTCATTCTAAGCAAGTGTTCGGTCTGATATGTTGAGGCCGGGTAATTTTATGCTTGTTCCCTAAGCAGGTATAGGTATAATAAATTTATGGCGTATCAAATATTAATGGTGGATGACGACGCGGACTTTCGTGAAGAACTGCGCGATTGCCTGGATGGTTATACCGTTTTAGAGGCATCCAATGGGGCGGAGGCACTGACGATTTTAAAAAAGCCGAATGCTGTTGACCTGGTGATCCTTGACGCTGTTATGCCCCAATTGTCAGGGTTGGAAGTATTGCGGGAGATAAGGAAGATCAAGTCCGGTCTTGCCATCATCATACTGACAGGTCAGAGTACCAAGGATATTGCCATAGATGCCTTAAAAGGCCGTGCTGATGATTATATCGAAAAGCCCATCAATGTCCGCAAGTTCCTGGAAATCATCCAAGCAACCCTGGCCGCAAAAGCCTTGAAAGGCCTCAAGAATACCCACGGTATCAAGGCCAAGATCGAACAGTCCAAGCAGTTCATCGAACGCAATTTTGACAAAAAAGTCACGCTTGAAGATGTGGCGGGACAAGTTTGCATGAGCCCAAAATATTTTAGCCGTATTTTTAAAGAGACCGTTGGTCAGGGTTTTAATGAATACCGGCTTTCGGTTAAAACAGCCCAGGCATGCGAACTATTGAAGAATTCAGATCATACAGTCACGGAGATCTCGAACCGCCTGGGATATCAAAACCTGGAATCTTTCATCCGCATGTTCGAAAAGATAATGAAGCAAAGCCCCACCCAATACCGTCATCAGCAATCAAAGAAGACACTGAAAAAAACACCATAGCTAATTGATCAGGTTTGTAGTAGACTACCCGGCTATGGCACTGATCAGTTTGCAGGAAATCTCGGTGGCTTTTGGCGGGCCGCTATTGTTCGATAAATTAAGCCTTCAGGTGGAACCCGGTGAGCGTATTGCTCTTCTTGGCCGCAATGGGGTAGGTAAAACCACCTTGATGAAGGTGATGGCAGGCCAGGTTTCCATCGACGAGGGTGAAATTGTCTTTCAAAAGGGGATACAGGTCACCCATTTGCCCCAGGAAGTTCCTCATGATATCAAGGGCATTGTTTTTGATATTGTCTTTTCCGGGCTGGGGCCGCGCGCCAAGCTTTTAAGCGATTATCATCATGTGGTCCATCGCCTGCACACTGAAAATACCCCGGAATTGCTGCGCCAGTTGGATAATTTGCAATCAGAACTAAACCAAAGCGGCGGATGGGACATCGATGCTGAGGTTGAATTGGTCCTGTCCCATATGAAGCTTGATGGCGAGGCTGATTTTGAAACATTGTCCGGCGGGCAAAAACGGCGTGTGCTTTTGGCCAAGGCCCTGGTCTTAAAACCGGAAGTCCTGCTTTTAGATGAGCCTACCAATCATCTGGACATAGACACCATCAATTGGCTGGAAGAATTTTTAAAAACCTATCCTGGGACCATATTCTTTGTTACCCATGACCGCATGTTCATGCAGCATTTGGCGACAAGGATCGTTGAGCTTGACCGCGGCAAAACTTTTAGCTGGTCCTGCAGTTACCCCATTTTTCTAGAACGTAAAGCCCAGGCCCTGGAAGTTGAAGCTGCTCAACGTATTGATTTTGACAGAAAATTGGCTGAAGAAGAAATCTGGGTCCGTAAAGGTGTCAAAGCCCGTCGTGTACGTAATGAAGGCCGGGTCAAGGCCCTGGAACGTCTGCGTATCGAAAAACAGAACCAGCGCCAGCAAATCGGCCAGGTGCGCATGAAAGCGCAGGAAACCGAGGAATCAGGCCATTTGGTGATTAAAGCCTCTCATTTGGGCTTTGCTTACGGGGACAGGATACTCATCAAAGATTTTTCCACTCAAATCATGCGCGGTGATAAAATAGGGGTCATCGGCCCCAATGGCTGCGGCAAGACCACCTTATTGCGCATTTTATTGGGCCAGCTGGAGCCCCAAAAAGGCAAGGTGCGTTTGGGGACGAATTTAGAGATCGCCTATTATGATCAATTGCGCCAGCAGCTTGATGAAGAAAAAACCGTCATTGAAAGTGTTTGTCCGGGTGGCGACACCGTGACCATTAACGGTAGACCTCGGCATATCATCGGTTATCTGCAGGATTTTTTATTTACGCCGGACCGTGCCCGCACGCCGGTCAAAGTGCTTTCCGGCGGTGAGCGAAACCGTTTATTTTTAGCCAGGCTTTTTACCAAGCCTTCTAATTTTTTGGTCATGGATGAACCGACCAATGACCTGGATATCGAGACCCAGGAACTTTTGGAAGAATTATTGATGGAATATTCAGGGACCTTGATCATTGTCAGCCATGACCGTTCTTTTTTGAATAACGTGGCCACGTCAACGATGGTTATGGAAGGCGCAGGTGAGATCGGTGAATTCCCCGGCGGCTATGATGATTGGGTCGCCCAGCGCCAGGTCAAGATGCCTAATGCCAAACCGCAGATCACTTCTGCGCGAGAGAATCAAAAAACCGTTAAGCCGCTTAATTTAAGAAAACTTTCTTTCAAAGAAGAGCGCGAACTTGAAGCCCTTCCTTTAAAGATCGAAAAGCTCGAAGCTGAACAGGAAGAGATCTTTGCTTTGTTGGCAGATATTAATTTTTATCAAAAAGACCCTGAAGAAATTGCCCGTGTCAATGACCGCTCGGAAACCTTGGCCCAAGAGCTTTTAGAAAATTATCAGCGCTGGGAATTCCTGGAAGCCTCCAAAAAAGAAAACCCTTAAAACGCCGGCCTAACCCCTTTTATCCTATCCACATTTTCCTCATGCAGGGAAATATTTCAGGCAAATACCTTGGGAACTGTGCAAAGAAAGACTTGCATTTTAAGGTATAAATGTTACAATTTAGTAGATTATTAGTACATTAATAGTAGATATGTAGTATATAAAAGATGGGTTTTTATGGAAGAAGAGTTGAAATCATTCACATTTACGCGATATCTTAACAAGGAAGATATTGGCTATCGTCTTTCAAATAAAATTTCATTAAACGATTTTTGGATGGAAACTGTTCGTTTAAGGAAAAATAAAGGGGATTTTCTGCCTTTTAAAGATCAAAAGGAAAATCCTTTCTGGTTTTTTAATCTGCCCGCTCTTCAAAAAATCATTCATGAAATTGATTCAAATGGAAAAGATTCGCTTTATAAAGCTGTAAGTAAGGATATAGAAAGTGAGCTGGTAAAGAATTCTCTTGTTGATGAGGCTTTTTATTCAAGCGTCATTGAAGGAGCGTTTTCAACAATTAAAAGAATGCGCGAACTCGTTGCGGGGCGGGACACCCCCCAAGACCATAGTGAACAAATGATTTTTAATAATTATAAAGCAATGCAGTTTATTTTCGAACAGAAGCATCAAGACATTTCTATTGATCTTATTTTACAGCTACACCAAATCATTACAGATAAGACGCTAGATAAGGGGCAGGAAGAGTTTGCTGGTAAATTTCGGGATGATCAGGTATATATTCAAGATCCGTCGGGACACGTTATTTATACACCGCCTACGGCCCAACAAATCCCGGAAGCAATGGAACAGTTGGTCCAATGGATCAACCAGATAGATGAAGGGACTTTCACACATCCGATCATTAAAGCCGCCATCATTCATTTTCATTTAGTTTATATTCATCCTTTTTTCGATGGCAATGGAAGGACTTCGAGGGCGTTGTTTTATTTTTATTTAATTAAGAATGAATACGGGTTTTTTAAATATTTCTCCATTTCCGCGGTGGTTGAAAAATCAAAGTCCCAGTATTACCGTGCCATTAAAGATGTGGAAGATTATGATGCCGATTTAACTTATTTTCTTTTGTATATGTCGAAGGTTGTCTTAGACTCGATTGGAGCAGTTACCAGGCAAATTGCTAAACATTATCATAAGCATTTTGTTTTTAGGAAGATTGAAGAAGATATGATTTATATAAATGCACGTCAGAAAAAGTTTTTAAATAATTTTTTGGTTAAATCATCTACGGATATAAGGATCAAAGATTATCAAAAAACAAATAAAGTTGTGTACGAAACTGCGAGAAGAGATTTGGAGGATCTTTACAAAAAAGGCATTCTTCTTCGAATTAACCAAAATAAAGCCTTTGTCTATAAGCCTAATTATGCCATTGGCCCCAACACTCAGAATAGTACATAAATTTCTCATAACTTCATAAATAATAATAGCTTATAGAATATCTACTAACCCGAAGGAGCTTAGGTTAGTAGCTTTAAATCAAATTCTCCTTATGGTCAAGCAAAAAATAATCCCTGATGAGCTTCTTTTATGAAAAAACCTAACGACGACCAAGGAAGTACTGCTCAAGCCTTTTGCCGCGGCTGCGGCAAGAGGATCCTTTTAAGCCGGTTTAAATTCTGCCCCGACTGTGCCCTGTTGGATGCCCGTATGGAAAACGAAAATCTTACCGCCGGGGCCAGGAAAAGTTTTTGGTCTTACCGGCGCACGTATGGCCTGAAATGCTGTTTCTCGGGAGTGTCCCTGGAGTTGGATGATGATACGGGTCCCTGGTATTTGGTCTTTAGCCGCCTGGATCCTGATGACAGAAACAAGGTGGCTGCCGCGTCGGCGCTTTTTAACGCGATGAAAGCGGGCATGACCAAAAAAGAACTTAAGTATTACGCGCTTGCCCTGAACGATCACAGGGAAAAAAATTTAAAGGTCAGAAAAATACCGCTGGTGCATTGGCATGGGCTTAATTTGTCAAAGGACGACAGGGTGTGCGCCGGCTGCGGGCGGGCAGCGGCATTGAAAGGGCGCAAATACTGCGCCAGGTGTGCCAGGATTGAGCGCAGGATGCAGCGCGCGCGTTTTCCCCGGGAGGCCATCCTTGGCGTCTGGGAGTATATACGCAAGTATGGTTTTGTCTGTTACTACACCGGCATGGCGTTGGATTTGGATGATCCCCCAAGCCCCTGGTATCTGGTATTTGACCACTGGATGCCCCGCGATCCCAGGAAGATCGTGATCACCTCGAGCGTGGTGAATCTCATGAAATCCGACCTGACGGAGAAGGACTTTTGGTATTTCATCAGGCAGCTGGCAAACTATTATCGGAAAGGCTCACCCGTGAGGAAAAGGAAGCTGTCCTCTTGGTCCCGGCCGTACAGCCTGCAGAAAATTTCAGATAATTTTATTTGACAAATGCATTAATGTAGGTCATACTATCCAACGAGTTCGAAGTAAAAGGAAGGTGATCTTAGACCGCACGGTTTAGTTCAAGCCTGGCGGTTTTTTTATGGTCACTGTAAAAGGGACTCAAGTATAGATCAAAAGGAGGTTTCAAAGATTATGGTTAAAGGTAAAGTAAAATGGTTCAACGACCAAAAAGGTTTTGGATTTATTACTCCTGAAAACGGCAAAGACGTGTTTGTGCATCACTCTGCAATTCAAGGTGAAGGGTACAGATCACTCGGCGAAGGACAAGATGTTGAGTTCGAAATCGTCAACGGCCCTAAGGGTGAACAAGCTCAAAACGTTGTAAAAATATAAGAATCAAGTTCTTGTATTTCCTAACCCTCTGCGACCGAAAGGTTGCAGAGGGTTTTTTAATCCTTCGTTAAGGAGAATTCATATGGTCCGCGATATTTACTCCGACAAAGATTTTCCTGCTCCATGCATGCCTAATCCTGAACATAATCAAATACTCAAAGGCCAGAAAGCCCTGGTCACTGGCGCCAGCTCAGGCATTGGTAAGGCCATTGCTTTGGCCTTGGGCCAAGCCGGGGCATCAGTGCTTATCAATTACGTTGCCGATGATGGTACCGTTGCCCGAATGATCAAGGAGATCGAAGGCTATGGCAGCAAGGCCATTGGATTTCAGGCGGATGTTTCCAAGGAACCTCAAGTTCAGGCCATGTATGCAGCTATGTTCAAAGAATTTGGCACGATCGATATTTTAGTCAACAATGCGGGTATCCAAAAAGATTCGCCTTTTGATCAGATGACCCTGGCCCAATGGCAGGCAGTCATTGATGTGAATTTAACAGGGCAATTCCTTTGCGCCCGGGAAGCTGTCAAAGAGTTTAAAAAACGGGGGGTGGTTGAATCTGTTTCCTGTGCCGCAGGCAAGATCATCTGCATGAGCTCGGTGCATGAGGTCATTCCCTGGGGCGGGCATGTTAATTATGCGTCGTCCAAAGGCGGGGTCATGCAGCTGATGAAGAGTATCGCCCAGGAAATGGCGCCGTACCGCATCAGGGTCAACAGCATTGGACCAGGGGCCATCAAGACGCCTATTAATCATGATGCTTGGGCCACGCCGGAAGCAGAGAAAGCACTTTTGACCTTGATCCCTTATCAGCGTGTGGGCGTGCCCGAGGATATTGCCCGTGTGGCCGTGTGGCTGGCTTCGGATTACTCCGATTATATTACCGGAACAACTATCTTTGTCGACGGCGGAATGACGTTATATCCCGGCTTTTCCACTGGAGGATAATGAAAACTCTTTTACTTTTTTCGTTTTTAGCCGGATTTATTACGATCTTGGCTCCGTGCATATGGCCGCTCCTGCCCATCGTCTTTTCCGCATCTTCCGGAGGGGGAAAAAGAAAGTCACTCGGGATAACCTTGGGTGTCATGGCCAGTTTTACGATATTTACCCTCGGTATTTCCTACCTGGTCAAAATCTTCCCTATTGATCCTAACAGTCTGCGCCTTGTTGCCACGATCATTATCGGTCTTTTAGGCTTATCCATGCTCATCCCTTCTTTAGGGGCAAGGTTTGAAATTTTTATTAATAATGTGTTGCTCAAGTTGAAGGGGACAGTTCCCTTCAGTTCCGGGGGACTGTCCCCTTCAGGCAGCGGCTTCGGGGCGGGCTTAGTGACAGGTTTTTCATTAGGCCTGGTTTGGGCGCCTTGTGCAGGCCCTATTTTAGCGACGATCGCAACCTTATCCGCGACCCAATCCGTCAATATCAAGGTGGTGGCCATCACCCTGGCCTATGTTTTAGGCCTGGGGATCCCGTTATATATCTTTTCTTCGTTTAGCGCAGGACTGTTTAAAAAGATGCGTACCGTCAATAAATATACAGGGATTATCCAGCAGGGTTTTGGACTTATCATGATCATCACCGCCATTCTGATCTATACGAATTATGCCCAAGTGCTGCAGGCCCGTGTCCTTAATCTTTTTCCCGGATACAGCCGGTTTTTAGGCCAGTTTGAGAATAACAGCAAGCTGCAAAAAGAACTGGATAATCTGGCTGGCCGCAAAGCGCAGGCCATTGCCGAGGACAGTCAAAAATTATTGTCTGAAGGCGGGGCAGCCCCGGAATTTGCCGGAATTGCCCAATGGCTCAATGTACCGGGGCCCTTGACTTTGCAGGCGTTAAAAGGCAAGGTCGTCCTGGTGGATTTCTGGACATATAGCTGTATCAATTGCGTGCGCACCTTGCCGCATTTGACCGCCTGGTATGAGCGTTATAAAAATGACGGGCTGGTGATCGTGGGCGTGCATACCCCTGAATTTGCATTTGAACGTGAGACTCAAAATGTCCGGAATGCCATTAAGCAATTTAATATCACCTATCCCGTGGCCCAGGATAATGATTATCAAACATGGAAGAATTATCAAAATCATTATTGGCCCGCAGAATATTTGATAGATGCCCAAGGCCATATCCGGCGCACACACTTCGGGGAAGGCGGCTATGACCATATGGAAGAAGCGATCCGTGCTCTTTTAAAAGAGAATGGACATGTTGTCGAGGGTGATTTAAGTGCCGTCAAGGATCAGACCCCGCATGATGACCGTACCCCTGAAACATATCTGGGGACGCACCGTATGGAACGCTTTGCTTCGCCTGAGAAGATCCTGGGGATTGATCAGGTGTTTACTGTACCCGCTGAGCTTCCCTTGGATCATTTTGCCTATCAAGGCACCTGGAACGTGCACCATGACGCCGCCCATTCAGGACCAGGCGCAGCTTTAGCGTTCAAAATCAAAGCGGATAAGGTTTTTTTGGTAGTTGGCCCGGCTCATGCGGGGGATAAGATCAAAATTTTCCTGGATGGGAAACCGATGGGTGATATCATTTTGGATAATCAGCGTCTTTATGATATCATTGATCTTAAAGGTGCCGTTGAAATCCATACCCTGCGATTGGAATTTCCTGATCCGGGGACATCCGTGTATGCGTTCACTTTTGGTTAATGAAAGGAAAAATTTATGCCCAATACTTCTAAGATCCTGGCCTTCGCCGGCAGCACACGTAAAGAATCTTTCAATAAGAAACTTGTTAAAATAGCGGCTGATGCTGCACGTGCTGCAGGCGCGCAAGTGACCTATCTTGATCTTAAGGATATTCCCATGCCTCTTTTTGATGAGGATTTGGAAAAAGAACAGGGTCTTTCCGAGAATGCAAAGAAGTTCAGGGCCCTGCTTCAGGCACATGATGGTTTTTTGATCTCCGCGCCGGAATATAATAGCAGTATCAGCGGTGTCTTAAAGAATGCCATTGATTGGGCCTCTCGTCCGCTGCCCGGCGAAACTCCTTTGGTTTGTTTCGCGGGCAAGGTGGTAACGCTGATGAGCGCCTCACCAGGCGCGCTCGGAGGTCTTCGCGGCCTGGTCATTGTCCGTTCATTGCTTTCGAATATCGGTGTCATTGTTCTTCCAACCCAAGTGGCTGTTCCCAAGGCCCACGAAGTTTTTGGTCCTGATGGAAAACTCAAAGACCCCAAGCAGCAAGCCAGCATTGAATCGTTGGGCCGCGATCTTGCAGGATTTTTGATAAAATTAAAAGGTTAAAGTTTAATGAAAAAATATTTATGGTTGCTTTTAGTGCTATCAGGGTTCCTTTTGAGCTATAGGGTCCTTGCCGATGAGGTCGCGGAAAAGACAGATGGTTCCTTTGTCGGGGAAAATCCGCCCAAGCCGATCAATAGCTCTTTTGTGGGGGATATTTCCAACAGCATGGCTAATTATTCAGCGGGAGATAATGTTCAAGAACATACGGACGGTGAATTTGTAGGGGCGAACACGATAAAGACGGATTATCCTGCTTCTTTCGCCGGTGATAGTTATCAAGAGCAGGTTGGGAACAGTACGGTAGCTCCTTTTGCCGGGGACGGTACCTTTGTCGGAAAAGATTACGGTAAATAAACCCGTTCCATCGTCTGCGGGTCAAAACGCAGTTTGCGTAGTTGCGGGGCAATGCAGGCGGTTAAGGCCACCACGGCCAGGGTCACGACACCTCCAACGGCAACACAGGGAATGGTCCCGATCCACGCCGCCACCATACCGCTTTCAAAAGCCCCTAATTCATTGGAAGAACAGATAAATATCCAGCTCACGGCTGAGATGCGTCCCCGCATATCATCAGGCGACAGCAGCCTTACCATCGAGCGCCGAATGACCATGCTGACCCCGTCAAACACGCCGCTTAAAGCCAAAGCAGCCAACGACAGCAGAAAATTTTTGGAAAATCCGAATACAAGGATGCTCAAACCAAAACCAGCGACGGTCAAAAGTAGATTGCGTCCGGCCTTGGCAATGGGGGGGGTGTTTGGTGGCATAAAGCATGGTGCTTAAGGCACCTACGGAGGTGGCGGCATTAAGCAATCCTAAACCTTGGGCTCCGACGTGCAGGATATCGCTGGCAAAAATGGGCAAAAGGGCGATCACCCCTCCAAAAAGCACGGCGATCAGATCCAGGGCCATGGCGCCCCAGAGCGGCTGATGGCTCAATACAAAACGCCAGCCCGTGGTGACACTTTTCAAAAAAGGTTCTTTATGTTCAGGCATGACCTGGGGTTTTGGTCCAATGGCTAAGGTGGAAAACCAGGACAGGATAAAAAATCCGGTGATCAGAAGATAGCTGCCATAAGCACCCCAAGCGGCAAAGACAAAACCGATGATGGCAGGCCCAATAATGGAGCATCCCACCCAGACACTGCCAATCCACGACGAGGCATTGACAGTGATCGTTTTAGGGACTACCTGGGCTTCAAAGGCCGTGTTAGCAGGGTCTGCGAAACCACGGGCGACACCTGCCAGGAAAATGACAGAATATAGGCCTATCAATGAGTGGGCATAACTTTGCATGGATAAGGCGGCCAAGGCCAGCGCACAAACACACGATGATCCCCTGGTGATCAGGAGGATCTTGCGGCGGCTAAAATGATCCGCTACATAACCGCCGATCAATACCAACGAAAGGGCCGGGATGGCTTCAACCAGGCCCAGCCAACCCAAGGCCATGGCGCTGTGGGTAATCTTATAGATTTGAAAACCGATGACCACCGCCAATGCCCGGCTTCCTAAGGTGAAGAACCCGACAGAACCGATCCAAAAACGGATATCGGGATTTTTTAGGGCAGTGGTGAAGTGATGGGATGAAATTTTGCTTGGCATAATTTCTGGACGTGCTAGATTATGGGTTCCCGAGATAAAATGATATGAACATTAAAACAGTTTTTCGCGCCTTGCGCCATAAAAATTACCGCCTTTTCTTTGCCGGGCAGAGCATTTCCCTCATCGGCACATGGATGCAGCAGATTGCGGTTTCATGGCTGGTCTACCGCATGACCAATTCCGCATTTTTATTGGGACTGGTCGGCTTCTCCAGTCAGATCTCTACTTTTTTGCTGGCTCCTTTGGCCGGGGTCATCGCTGACCGTCATCACCGTCATCGGCTTCTTCTTATCACGCAGTCAATGGCCATGCTCCAGGCCATCATACTTTATGTTCTTTATGCGACGCACCATATCGCTGTTTGGCATATTATTCTTTTGAGTTTATTTTTAGGGGCAGTGAATGCTTTTGATATCCCGGTACGCCAGTCTTTTACCGTGGACATGATCAATGACCGGGAAGACCTGAGCAACGCCATTGCGCTTAATTCTTCCATGGTGAATGCGGCCCGTCTGATCGGCCCTTCCATCGGGGGGATCCTGATCGCCTTGTTCGGCGAAGGCACATGCTTCTTGATCAATGCCTTGAGTTATATAGCGGTGCTGTTTTCCCTCTTGATGATGCAATTGCCCCGTTGGGAGCGTTCGAGCCGTCATAAGGAACCAGTCCTGCTGCAGTTAAAAGAAGGATTTCTTTATGCTTTTAATTTTATGCCGATCCGTATTATTTTAATGCTTTTATCAGCGATCAGTTTAGTGGCCGGAGGTGTCCAGGCCTTGATGCCTGTTTTTGCCAGGGATATTTTTCATGGAGGATCAAGGTCTTTGGGATTATTGATGGCGGCCTCCGGCTTGGGGGCGCTGGCAGGAGCCATTTATTTGGCCGGGCGCAAGAATGTTTTAGGCTTAGGCAAGGTCATCGGGTATACAGCCGCACTTTTTGGCGTGGGTGTTATTATTTTTTCCCGCACATCCCTGTTAATGATCGCTATGCCGATACTTTTGTTCTCGGGTTTCGGCATGATGGTGCAAATGGCGTCCTCCAACATCATCTTGCAGACCATCGTCGAAGAAGACAAGCGCGGCCGTGTGATGAGTTTTTATACCATGGCTTTTATGGGGTTGTCTCCTTTTGGCAGTTTATTTTCAGGGGTCCTGGCCGCAAGGATAGGCGCCAATAACACCTTATTGGGTGGAGGGGTCCTTTGTATTATAGCGGCTGGCATCTATGCTTTGCAGTTACCCAAACTCAGGAGCTTTATAAGACCGTTATATATTCAAAAAGGCATTATCGTTGAGCCAATTCAGTAATAAGGAGTTTCCTATGGTTAAAATGAGCATCGTTTACGAAGGACAATTGCATTGTGCGTTAACCCATGAACCTTCAGGTTCTGTGATCAGCACAGATGCGCCTAAGGATAATATGGGGCGGGGTGAGGCTTTTTCGCCGACAGATCTCGTGGCAGCGGCCTTAGGTTCCTGCATGCTCACTATAATGGGCATAGCTGCAGGGAAACATAATATTGATCTTAAAGGAACTACTATTGAAGTGAGCAAGGAAATGATCACTTCACCGGTGAGGCGTATCGGAAGCATCAGCGTTATTCTTCATATGATTCCTGGTATCCCCCCGGATAAACGAGCAATGCTTGAAGCCGCAGCGCATAGTTGCCCTGTGCATAAAAGCCTCCATCCGGACGTGCAAATTCCGATCCAGTTTATTTACCCCTAAAACAGCCCCTTCCTTGTTTCTATATACATAATATGGCATACTTCTTTTAGATTTAAATAAGAGGGGAATATGCCCCCATATACCCTAAATATTGAAAAGACTATGTTTAGAAAAATACGAAAATCTGTTTCTATAGCTATTTTAATTGCTTTTACGATCACGTCGGTCAAAAGTTCTGTCTATGCCCAGTCATTTGAAGAAGGGGGCATGCCGCATCTGCCGCCGCCAGGAGTGATGGTCCAATTAAGCCCTGAGTTCACTCCAGCCCATCTATTGGGAATCACCATCCATCCAGACAATGCCCTCCAGTTCGATTTTCTGATCCATAAAGGTGATGAGGAGCTGGAAGGTGATCAAAAGAAGGAAGAATATAAGAAGCTGATCAAATACTTCCTGGCCTCTTTGACCATTCCTGATGAAGACCAATGGGTCAACTTATCTCCTTATGAGCATGACCGCATCATTAAAGATGATTTTGGCAAGACCGAGATGGGGAGGGATCTATTAGCCCAAGATTATATGCTCAAGCAGATCACCTCCAGCATGATCTATCCGGAAGAAGGCTTGGGTAGGAAATTCTGGGACAAGATCTATGAGCGTGCCTGGAAGGAATATCACACAACCAATATCCCTGTGAACACCTTTAATAAAGTATGGATCGTACCGGATGAAGCTATTGTGTATGAAAGCGGGAACTCTGCCTATATCCTCAAGAGCCATTTAAAGGTGATGCTGGAAGAAGATTATCTGTCTCTGCAAAAGCATACAGGGATCACTTCAACACCTGGTAAAACTACCCACACTATCGGCTCCCAAGTCATCCGCGAAGTGATCCTTCCTGAATTGGAAAAAGAAGTCAATGAGGGTAAGAATTTCACGCATCTGAGGCAAATGTACAGCGGGATGATCCTGGCGACCTGGTATAAGAAAGCATTGAAGGAATCTCTGTTAGGGAAGATATATGCAGACAAGGCCAAGGTCAGGGGAGTAGACCAGGATCCCAGGACCAATGAAGCCATTTACCAGCGGTATCTTAAAGCATTCAAGAAGGGCGTGTTCAACTACATCAAAGAAGATGTGGACAAGTACACGAATGAAGCCATCCCAAGGAAGTATTTTTCAGGGGGATATGATCCATTAAAGGGCATGGTTGATGATCCTGCGATGATAGGACAGGATGTGGTGGTTCGTTTTACTTCGAGAAATATACGGTCGCTGCCGCAAGGAATACTGCCTGATATTGGGAATTTTGCTCAAGTAGCCGACAAGCTAGAGGATACCACTGTAAATTTGAGTGTTCCTGGTAACGCGGCGATGGCCGTGCCCAAAGAAAAAATGGAATCTCCTCCACCGATGGCGGGAGATCAATGGGGATTTTTTTCTAATGAAAGACACAGTGCTCCGATTGTAGGAAAAATGATAGATTTACTTGTCAGTAATGAAAGATTTGAAGGTTTTCCTGCAGCAGAAAGACCTTTCTTTATCCGGGACAGAATTCAACATGTATTCATCGATTTAATCGAGGAATTGGAAGGGAAACCTGGTAGTTATGCGGTCTATGGGACAGGAGTCAGGAAGAATGATTTGACGGAGAATAGAGATCTTGATTTGACTAAATCGGATCAAAAACAAGTAGAGATATTTTTTGATATTGTCAAAGGCAGGATTGAAAATCATTCCGAGCGAAGGGAAGAGATGGTCCTCAGGGGCATCATGTCCGATCCTAAACGTAGTCTGGGGTATTTGGCTGATTACGATCGTCCTGATTTTGAGTATCTCTATGAGAAGCTCCTAAGATGGCAAAGGTTGCATACGGGACAAGGTATGGATATTTTGGCACAAGAATTGCGGGAACCGGAATTGGAAACAGAAGATGTTTTAGTCCGGGAAATAGCCAATATGGTTGCGCATAAGGGTAAATTCATTTTTACCCCTGAACAAAAGGCCGCTTTAATTGAATATGTGGCTGTTTTTGATAAGACGGCCAAGTCAAAAATATCAAGATTGAGCAAGATGGAGATGTTTTATGAGCTGCAGGACGTTTTAGGAGATGATTATCAGGAAGCAGAGGCGTTATTTAGCTCATTCAATGAAAAGAATCCGGATTTATCATTATCGGAAAAGTATACGGATGGCACGCCCATGCCGGCCAATATAACAAACAGGATCAAGAATATTTTCATGAAACATGCCGTCATCAAGCCTGCAATGGCGCATAAAAACGTATATATAATTCCGCCAGTAGTCCGAAAAAATGCCGAGGCATTGATTGGACGCAAGTTTCTTGGTTATGGAACAACAGAAGAAATAGCCCTTGGAAATGCCAGGAAGGCATTAATGGAACAAATGGAGGCGATAGGATTAAAGGATACCCCCTATGAGAATATTTTTGATGTAAAGGTGGAGGCGGTTCCTAAACGACAGCGTGGGAAGGAAGTGGAGATTATATTAACAGGTTCAAAATTGCCAAGCAAAGCAATGGTGACTGCCCGATCATGGAAGATAATAGGATCGTTAGGACTGATTTCGTTGATGACCTGGCCGCAGGCAGGTCGACTATGGGGTTTTCAGAATATTCAGAATCCATTAAAGAAGGTAACAACTATTTTTAAACATGAGAACCCCTATGGGGACCGCACTTTGAGTGAGCGTGAAGTTAATGCGCTTATTGCAAAATACAAAGACAGGTTGAGTGCCGGGGCATCTTTATCGTATGAAGATGGCAGGCTTGTTTATAGGTTGAGAGAATTCCCCCCCAATGGTGAATTGAGGCTTCATATCGGACAGCCCGGTAAATTTTCGACGAGGATATTTGAAGTGATTGGGGTTGCCCTGTATGAAAATGAATTAAAAGAGAAGGATCTATATGTGGCCCGGTTGTCTAAAGAGAATGAGGGGAATCCGGTTGAATTTGTCAAGATCAATGGTGAGGGGGTGAGCCTGGTGAAAAAACTGCCTGACGGGATTATTTGGGGCAGGGCTATCAATGCCAAGTCTAAAATGATGAGTGCCGTGGACATTGCTTCCATCATAGATCCAATGGAACTTCCCAGGGGCGTGGCCAAGAGCAAGCCGCAATATGAAGAGTATTCAGCAGGGAATATCATGGGGTTGGGGGTTGATATCATTCATGGGGATCTGTATGTTGATGATTGGTATCAAATCGGAAGAAATTATAAAGAACGGTTATACAGGAATCATGTCTTGGATCATAGGCTGGTCATTTCAGAAGACATACATAATTATCAAATCCCGGAAGATATTGACGAAGGTGACGTAGTGGGCAAGATAAGTAAGGCGATGATTGCCGGTGAAATAATTGATCCCAAAGTCTATTTAATATCATACGGTAAGCATGGGGAAGAGCCCGTCAAAACCAGAAGCTCAGGCAGTTATTATCAGCTTAATTTGTATCATTATCCAAGTACCAATGACTACACCATCGGGTTCATTTTTACTCCTAATGTTGACTCAAGAACAGAGCTTGAGGTGGCCGTAGGGACCCGGAACAAGGTGGTGGCAGAAGGCGTTTTTGAGAATGGCGGATTAATGGCCATTGAGATCGCACACTTTTCACCTCCGTCAGGCAAGGTCGGTGATATTAATGAAGTCCGTCACGCTATAATAAGGATTTTAGGTAATGTTAAGAAAGAGTTGGGATTTGAGTCGATGAGTGCCGATAATTCAGCGATGGTTTCAGTTCCGGTGGGAGTGCAATTATTAATGGATCGGGGGAAAAGAGCGGTGCAGGCGTTGGACCATAAGAAACCAAGGGAAGAAATAAAAGGTTTGATTGAAAGATTTATTCAGAATGAACATCCGCTTCATGTCGAAGATCTGGCGAATAAGTTGGCGGGCAGCTTAGAAGGGTATTTTGAAGACAATGACTATTTTAAAGTGCCCCTTGGTCTTAAGGATGAAGCAAGAATTGATGGGAATGAATTGCAGGTACTCGGAGTGTCGGTAGTCAATATTTCAGGGAAAAAATTAAAGATGATGAAAGAAAATTTACCGGCATTATTTAATGCGCTAAAGAGCCGTATCAATAAATGGTATGGCCCGGAAGGTGAGGAATTAGAACACGCAACATTTAATGCTATAGAAGCGGTACGCAAGTTAGACGAAGAGGAAAATATCGCAGTGTCAGATATAGCGGGTAAGTTCGAGGGAATTATTGAGAAAGGGCCCAGATTAAATACTATAGACTTAGCGATCGCGTTGGAAGAATATTTTAGAAAAACATATCAGGTGGTCCTTAGGCTTCCTTTTGAAGCAGGTGTAATAGGAGTTGACCGTCACGAAGTGCGGATACTAAGAATACCTATTGTCGAAACTTCATCTA